>Ga0101944_10001454_pt1 | contig 49113 bp, 41 predicted proteins | sample DewCreD2012metaG_FD_75245 | JGI IMG/M metagenome (GOLD analysis project Ga0101944, IMG submission 75245) | Hot spring sediment bacterial and archeal communities from British Columbia, Canada, to study Microbial Dark Matter (Phase II) - Dewar... ... | reverse complement strand
CTATTGCGAGTTCTGCCGGCTGCTGGTTTGCACAGAACTCTATTGTTACTGTTACTACCTGTCCAAAATTTGGTGATGGAGGTACCATTGTTACTGACAGAACTCGCGGCCGACCCGCATATATAGATAAATAAAAGGTTATAATTAAAATTAACAATATTGTTGATTTTTTTAAAATATTCGTTTTTTCCATTTTTTCCTCGCCACACTTTATTATTTTATTTCTTTAGTATTTATGACAACTAAAAATAAAAAAAGTTTTGTTTTATTTTATGTCAATTTTATTTTACTTAATATTAATTAAATGTCAACACAAGAAAAAGAATTCATCCCCTTTAAAATGCTATTTTTTCGTTTAAATAATTTTTACTTTTTACTACATATAATTTAAATAATTTTCAATCCCACCCCTGTTTTATTAAATAACTCGTTATTTTTTCTTTTTTTGAAAATTCTTTTGCATAATTTTCTGCTTGTTCTTTTGTTTCAAATTTGCCTACAAATACCTTTATAAATTTACCGTCCTGCTTGGTAAAAACATTATATTTCTTTTCAGCAAGTTTATTAATTGTCAGCTGTGCAAATTTTTCATTTGAAAAAGCACCTATCTGTATGGTATAAAAAATATTTTCTGATGTTTTTTCTTTTATACTTTTATAAACAGGGATGTCTTTTTTTTCTTCTATTATCTTTATTTCTTCTTCCTTTGCCGATGCTTCTTTTACTTCCTGTGAATTTGGATAAAACTGTTTTAAATCATATTCATATTTATTTTTTTCATTTAAATCACCGAGTTTATCATAACAAAAGATAAGCCGTTTATAGATTTGTGGTATATAGATATATTTTTCATTTTCTTTTTCTTCAAGTATTTCTTTATAAATTTTTACGCACTCATCATATTTTTCCTGTTTGAATTTCATATCAGCATAAACATTTTTTATTCTGTTTTTATATAAATAAAATCCTTTTTCAAAATACTGATTATATATTTTTTCTATATTGTCATATTTGCCTTCTGCATTTAAACACAAAAGATAATAATAATAAGCTGACTCAATCCACACAGTATTAGAAAACTTGTTTATTATTTTATCCATATTTCCCCTGCATTTTAAATATTCCGCCCTGCTAAAATACAATCTACCAAGTTCAAATGTTGCTTCTGCTTCATATTCTGAATTTTCATATTCTTTAATAACCTGCTTAAATATTTTTTCAGAAATAATAAAATCTGTCTGCAGTTCAGCAAGTTTTAGCAAAACACTTGGTTTATATCTGGAATCAGGATATTTTAAATTAAATTCTTCAAATAATACTTTTGCTTTTTCAAAGTCCTTTGTATTGTATTTATCCATTGCAGATAAATACAGTTCTTCTTCGTTTATAGCATAAGAAAAAACAAAAATAAAAAAAACAAAAAATACAGATAATAAAAATCTCTTCATATTATTTCTCCAAAAAACGCATCTTTTGTTCTTTTCTCTTTAATTTTTACTTTTAAAATTTTTCCTATTTTATCTTCTCCTGCTTTTATATAAACTTTTTTATTTTTATCTGTGGTTGTTTTTAATTCATCACTGCTTCTTAAACTTTTACCCAGACAGAGAACATCAACAATTTTACCCACTTCATTATTATTTATATCTTCGCTTATCTTTGCCTGTATTTCAAGTATATAATTTAACCGTCTTAATTTTTCTTCTTCTTTAACATCATCTCTTAGTTTTGCTGCCTCTGTTCCTTTTCTCTCTGAATATTTAAAAACAAAAGCATCATCAAATCTTACTTTTTCTACGAGTTTTACTGTATCATTAAAATCCTTTTCGTTTTCACACGGAAAACCTACCAAAATATCAGTTGTAATTGCAACATCTTTTATTATTTCTCTTATTTTGGACGTCTTTTCAATATATAAAGATGACGTGTAGTTTCTGTTCATCAATTCAAGTATGTGGTCACTGCCTGATTGAACAGGCAGATGAAAATGTTTACACAGTTTTTTTTCTGATGCAATTGTTTCTATTAATTCTTCTGACAAATCTTTGGGATGAGAAGTCATAAATCTTATTCTTTCTATTCCGTCTATCTTTACCAGTTTTTTAAGTAGTTTGGGGAAATTTATTTTATTATCTTTATCATAATACGAATTTACATTCTGCCCAAGCAGAGTTACTTCTTTGCATCCATTTTCTGCTAATTTTTTCATCTCATCTTCAATTTCTGTAACAGGTCTTGACCGTTCTGGACCTCGCACATAAGGAACAACACAATAAGAACAAAAATTATTGCATCCCTGCATTATTGTTATGTATGACGTTATGTTTTTATTTATGATTATATCAGGTCTATATATATCTTTATTTTTCCCAACATACAAACCGCCCTTTTTTATTATTTTATCTATGTATGGTATATTATATGTTCCAACAATACCAAACAATTTAGGATATTTGATAAATAACTGGGATTTTAAATTTTCTGCCATACAACCAACAACTATGACTTTTTTCTTATTTACATATCTACCTATATATGATAATGCTCTGTCTTCAGCATGCTGTCTTACTGAACAGGTATTAACTATAATAATATCAGCAGGACTTTCAGAGTTGACAAAAGTATAATTCCCATCTTTTACAAGTATTCCAGAAATCCTTTCTGAATCATATTCGTTCATCTGACATCCAAAAGTTCTTATAAAAACCTTTTCCATTATTTAACTCCTTTTTCTTTCTAATTTTGCCATTAATTCTATGTGATAAGTATGGGCAAATTGGTCCATTGGAACCACTTCTTTTAAAAAATATTTTTCTTTTAACTCCATTATGTCCCGGGCAAAAGTAGTCGGATTGCAGGATATATATATTATATTTCGGACATTGCTTTTTTTCAAGATGTGTAAGACCCTGGGATGCAACCCTTTTCTCGGCGGGTCAACCACAATTTCCTGAATCTTTCTTTCGTATAATATTCTTTCAATAACATTTTCAGCATCAGAAAGAACAGGGAAAATATTTTTTATATTATTTTTTTTACATATTTCTTTTAACATTTCAATATTTGACGTTTCATTATCAACAACAGTTATTTGATGTACTTTTTCTTTCAAAGGAAGTGTCAAAGCACCAACGCCGCCGTATAAATCAAGCAGATTTACATCATTTGAAATATTTTTTGCTAAGTATTCAACCATTTTTGTATAAATAAAAAAATTTATTTGAAAAAAAGATGCGGATTTTAATAAATAACAAATATCATTATATCTTTCTTCTATATACGGAGTTCCATATACAGTTATTTCCCTGTCTCCAAAAACCGTATTTCCTTCATTTTTATTTATGTTTAATACAATTCCTTTAACATTTTTATTTTCATTAATTATTTTATTTGAAACATAATCTATAAATGACTTTTTTTCTTTAGAAGTTACAACAAAAGTAACCAAAACTTCCTGTTTTGAATTTATTTTGATTGTTATGTATCTTAAATATCCTCTTTTATTTGTTTCACTATAAACACTTATATCTTTTATTTTTTCATTTAAACCATTTTGTATTATCTTTGCTGTTTTATTTATTTCATCATTTATTATCAGACATTTTTCAATTGCAATTATCTCATGGCTTCTGGCTTTAAAAAATCCAAGTTTTATTTTATTATTTTCATATTTAATTTTATACTGCGCCCTGTTTCTGTAATAAAAAGGATTTTGATAAGTTATTGGTTGTTGTATTTTTATATTATGAAGCCCTGCAATACGGGATAGATTATTATTTAAAATATTTATTTTATATTCAACCTGTTTTTGATATTTTATATTTAACCAGTCACATCCACCGCACATACCAAAATACGGACATTGTGGGTTGTTGTAAATATCCGATTGTTTAACACATTTAATTATTTTACCTGACGCAAAATTCTTTTTTACTTCAATTATTTTTGCTAAAACCTTGGAACCAGGAACACCATAAGGTAGAAAAATGGTAAAATCTTTATATTTGGATATTGAATCTCCACCATAAGCTAAGTCAACTATGTCAACTTCTATTTCCTCGCCCTTTGCGACAGGCACTTTTTGTTTCATTGTTAAATACTCATCTATTTATTAATTTAAATTTTTTATTGTTTCTTCTTCATGAAAATTTTTCTCATGTAAGTCAAAAGGATTTGAAATATGAATAACTTCTTTTTCCTGTTTGCGTTTATCTTTTATCTTTTTAAATTTTAAGTATGGCTCGGCTATGAGTCTAATCATATTATAAATTGTTTCTCCAAAAAAACTTTCAACACCTTTATCTATTGCCGCATCTTCTTTATCTCTGGTTATAGCAACAAGTTGATTTAAATACTCACATATTTTTAATGCATGATATTTAATTAAATCCACAATTTTCATTGAACTATGTCTATAACCTATTTCAAGTTTTAAATTTAATGCTTTTGCATAATCAATTAAATCTTTTATTCTTATATCTTCATCCTGCGAAGTTTCTATTTTAGAAATTCTACTCTGTGTACAACCTATTTTTTTTGCAATTTGTTTTTGTGTTAAATTATTCTTACATCTCAACGTAATCAAAAATTTTGACAATTGAGTGCTTGCCATCTCTTTTGATATAGACATTTTTAACCTTTGTTCTGTTGCCATATTTCTTATCATCTCTTTAACATTTTTATATGTTTTAGCCATAACTTTCACCTTCCTTGATTTTTTTACTATTTTTCTACATTTATTGATATCTTCATTTTGATTAGTTTTAGTTCCTATTGCAAGCAAAAAAATCTTTTTCGTTTTTATATCAGGATAAATATATAATCGCGTCTGCTGTAATTTTATTTTTTTACCTCTACCTTTTTGATCTATTGCTTTTATTCCATCTGGTTCAAAATGTAAATATCCGGTTCTAACCTGCAAAGGATTTCCATTTATATTTAATTCTAATTGGTATCTGTCGAGATTATTTAATACTGCGCTTAATTCATCTGGATGTTTTTTTTCAAAATATCTAAAATCTCTTTCATATTGCTCGGTTGATTCTAATATCCACCCCTCCATATATCACCTCTTGGTTATTTACAAATATTCCATATTGGAATATTACAACAAAAGATTTTTTTTGTCAAGTTATACTTTATTTTTTTACCCCAGTATTTTTTTTCTCAGTAAATCATTTACAATTTGCGGATTGGCTTTGCCCCGTGACTCTTTCATTATCTGGCCTGTTAAAAAGCCAAGTGCTTTTTCTTTACCTGCTTTTATTTCAGCAACCAGTTCCTGATTTGCATTTATAACTTTATCTATTATTGCTTCTATTTCTTTTGTATCTGTTATCTGGGTTAGTCCTTTTTCTTTTACAATTGTTTCGGGGTCATTGCCACTTTTAAACATTTCATCAAAAACCGTCTTTGCAATTTTACCACTTATTGTTCCATTTTTTATAAGTGAAATAAGTTTTCCTAAGTTATGCGAATTTATTTTCACTTGTTTGATATCCTGAATATTATTTTCGTTCATCTTTCTTAAAAGTTCTGTCATAATCCAGTTTGATGTTAATTTTGGTTCATTTGAAAATTTTACTGTTTCTTCATAAAAAACAGAAATCTCCCTATCATCTGTTAAAACAGATGCATCATAATCAGGAAGCCCATACTGCTTTATAAATCTTTGCATCTTCTCCCGCGGCAATTCCGGAATTTCTTTTTTTATTTCTTCAATATATGATTTATCTATTTCAAGGGGCGGTAAATCCGGCTCCGGAAAATACCTGTAATCATGGGATTCTTCTTTGCTTCTCATTGAAAAAGTCATTTCTTTGTTTGCATCCCACAACCGTGTCTCCTGAATTATTTTTTCATTTGTTTCCATTAATTTCATCTGCCTCTTTGCCTCATAATCAAGTGCTTTTTGCACATTTTTAAATGAATTCATATTTTTTATTTCAACTTTGACTCCGAGTTTTTCATCACCTTTTCTTCGCACAGAAATATTAGCATCACAGCGCAGTGAACCTTCTTCCATATTACAGTCAGAAACATCTATATATTTCATAATTGATTTTAATGTTGTTAAATAAAGATATGCTTCTTCTGATGTTCTTATATCCGGTTCACTGACTATTTCAATCAAAGGAACACCTGCTCTGTTATAATCAACAAGAGATGTCTCTGCATCTCCTATCTGTCCTGTTTTAGTAAGATGCAATAGTTTTCCAGCATCTTCTTCCATATGTAATCTTTTTATACCTATTTTTTTTGTTGTTCCATCTTTTTTTACTATTTCAAGATAGCCATCAGTTACTATTGGCATATCATACTGTGATATCTGGTATGCCTTGGGTAAGTCAGGATAATAATAATTTTTTCTATCAAATTTAGAATAATTTGCAATTTTACAATTTAATGCAAGTCCTGCTTTTATTGCCCGTCTTACCATTTCTTTATTAATAACAGGCAGCGCGCCAGGAAGTCCAAGACATACAGGACAGATATTCGTATTTGGCTCTGCACCAAATATTGTTGAGCATCCACAAAACGCTTTTGAATTTGTAGATAACTCAATATGGACCTCTAATCCTATTACAACTTCATATTTTTCATTCATAATTTTTAATTCCGGAGTTAATTTTGTTTCTCATCCTTATCCTTATCCTCATCCTCATCCTCTTCCTCATCCTCATCCTTATCCTTATCCTTATCCTCATCCTCATCCTCATCCTCTTCCTCATCCGCTTGTTCTTTTTTGTATTCAGCCAGCTTTTTATCCCATTCTTCATCAGAAAGAATCACAAGTGGATTTTCAGAATACATCAAAATGTCAAAACCTTCCTGATCCACATCAGTTGAACCACAGGCAGCACACTGGACTTCTATTTCAATGTCTCCTGTATCTTTCTGGCAATATCTGGTTAAAGCGCCCTGATTAAATTCCCACATTTCAAGCGGCTTATAATCAGTTATAACTGTTAAAAAGCCATTTTTGTTTCCACATTTTCTACAAAGCATAAGTTTCCTCCTTATATATTTGGTCTTTTTTTATGAAAGTCGGTTATTTGTTGATAAAATGCGGCTGCATTAAATAAATCCTGTTCAGCAAAATTTTTTCCAACAATCTGCAAACCAACCGGTAAATTTTTTGAATCAAAACCGCAGGAAATGGAAATCGCCGGAAGCCCTGCTAGATTTGGAGCGATTGTAAAAATGTCAGACAAATACATTGTCAAAGGATTATTGACTTTTTCTCCAATTTTAAACGCAGTTGTAGGTGATGTTGGTGTAATTATTATATCAACCTCTTTAAAAGCATTATCAAAATCATTTTTAATCAGTCGTCTTACTTTTTGTGCTTTTTTATAATACGCATCATAATATCCTGATGATAAAACATAAGTACCGAGCATTATTCTTCTTTTTGTTTCTTTGCCGAAACCTTTCTGTCTTGACTTTTTATACATATCAATCATATTATCCGCTTCAAAATCGCGAAGACCATACTGCACACCATCAAAACGCGCAAGATTAGATGATGCTTCTGCTGTTGCAACAACATAATACACATCAATTGCATATTCAGTATGTGGAAGTTTTATTTTTTTAACAACAGCTCCGTTTTTTTCAAATACATCAACTGCTTCAAGAACTTTTTGCTTAACTTCTTTATCAATTCCTTCTATAAAATATTCATCAGGCAAACCAATTTTTAGTCCTTTAATATTTGTATTAATATTTTTATAATAATCAGGCACATCTATATCAACAGATGTAGAATCTTTTTTATCTTTTCCTGCGATATATTTTAAAATAATTGCATTATCCTTTGCTGTCCAGGTAACAGGTCCTATCTGGTCAAGAGATGACCCAAAAGCAATTAATCCAAAACGAGAGACCCTGCCATAAGTTGGTTTTAATCCTGTTACTCCACACAAAGAAGCAGGTTGTTTTATTGAACCACCTGTATCAGAACCTAAAGCACCTATGCACATACCAGCAGCAACCGAAGCAGCAGAACCGCCTGATGAACCACCGGGAACGCAGGTTAAATCCCAGGGATTATGGGTTGGAAAAAATCCGGAATTTTCAGTTGACGAACCAAAGGCATATTCATCCATATTCAGTTTACCTGTAAAAACAGCGCCGGCGTCCTGTAATTTTTTTAAAACAGTTGCGGTGTAAGGCGGCTTATACCCTTCTAACATTTTTGCAGCGCAGGTGGTTGGAACTCCTTCTAACACCATATTATCCTTTATACCAACAGGTATGCCTGTTAATTCTGTTATATTTTCATTTTTCATAATCCTATCTTCTGCCTCTTCTGCCATTTTATAAGCAATATCTTTTGTATATAACAAATATGCTTTTACTTTTGAATCAACTGTCTCTATTCTTTTATAAACAGCATCAAGAATATCCTTTGGTTTTATCTTTTTTTCTTTTAACATACTATGTAAATTTTCTATTGTTTCATAAAAGAGTTCCATTTAACACCTTTATATTATTTTTGGTACTTTAAAACAATTTTTTTCTACACTGGGCGCAGCATCTAAAACCTTTTTCCTGTCTATTGATGGTTCATTTACATCATCTCTGTAAATATTTTTTATGTCAACAGCATAAGACATTGGCTCCACATTATCTGTATTTATCTTTTGTAATCTATTTACATGTTCCAGTATTTCAGACAATTGTTTTGTATACTCTTCTATTTCCTCTTCTGATATAGTTAGTCGTGATAAATTTGCAATATATTCAACATCTTTTCTTGTTATTGCCATGAAAAACTCCTTTTTATTAAAGCAATTTTTATGCCATTTAATTAAAAACAGAATTAAATTTATCATAAATAATAAGTTGTTTCAACAAAAAATCTGGAAATTTTATTATTTCTATTTAATAATTTTAAATATAAACTGTTTTTTAGTTATATTTAAATCTTGCTTATTCCATTAATTCATCTGATATTCATTATTAATTTATCAAATTTATATATCTTTTCTCTCTTAAAATCGTAAAACGAAAATCAAGAATTATAAATTATTCTTTTCTAATTATTGATTTTATAATTTCATTTTACTTGCATAACAAATAATCTTAATATATAATTTTTATGAGGTGATAGAAATGATTTACAAAATAAGAATTTATGGAGATCCGGTTCTAAAGAAAAAAGCAGAGCCGGTAACAGAGATTAATGATGAAATAAAAGAAATACTTGATAATATGCTTGAGACAATGTATGCATCTAATGGTGTAGGCCTTGCCGCAAATCAGGTAGGCATATTAAAACAATTAATTGTAATGGATGCTGGGACAAAAGATTCACCCAAGCCAATAAAAATAATAAATCCTGTTATTATTGAAAAAAGTAAAGAAAAAAACGAATACGAAGAAGGATGTTTAAGTTTTCCCGGCGTAACAGAAAAAATATACAGACCTGCAAAAGTAAAAATAAAATTCCAGGATATAAATAACAATGAAATAACAATTGACTTTGTGGGGCTTGAAGCAACTGCAATTCAGCATGAAATTGACCATTTAAATGGTATATTATTTATAAACAGAATGTCACCTATAAAAAGAATAATGCTTGATAAAAAACTCAAAGAAATCAAAAATAGCAAGTCTGTTGAAGTAAAATGAAAATAGCGTTTTTTGCAACCCCTGATTTTGCCATACCAACCTTTGAATCAATTTATAATTCCAATCACCAAATCATCCTTGTAGTAACTCAACCTGATAAGCCGGTTGGCAGGAAACAAATAATATCCCCTTCGCCAGTAAAACAACTTGCCATAAAATACAATCTTCCTGTATTGCAACCAGAAAAAACTTCAGATAAAAATTTTTTAGAAAATTACAAACAATTTAATCCTGAATTAAATTTAATAATATCTTTTGGCCAGATATTACCTGATGAATTAATTTATTATCCAAAATATCATTCTATTAACATACATGCTTCGCTATTACCAAAATATCGCGGTGCTTCTCCTATTAACTGGGCTATTATAAATGGGGATAAAAAAACAGGAATTACATATCAATTTATTGAGAAAAAACTTGATGCAGGTGATATTATTTATAGCGAAGAGATCCCAATAGAAAAAACAGACACATCAATTACTTTGTATGAAAAATTATCAAAATTATCAGCAAAGACTGTTTTAAAGGTTTTAAGTATGATAGAAAATAACACTTATGTAAGACAAAAACAGGATGAAAGTAAAGCAACTTATGTAAAGATTTTAAAAAAAGAAGATGGTAAAATTGATTTTAATAATTCCGCAACAAACATATTTAATAAAATACGCGGTCTTCTTCCATGGCCCTGTGCATATTGTTATCTTGAAAATAAAATATTAAAAATATTTTCGTCAGAGGTAATTGAAAAGCCGGTAGATATTTTACACACAAATGGCCAGATAACAGAGATAATTAAAAATACTGGTTTTGTAGTAAAATGTGAAAACTCATATTTGCTTATAAATGAAGTACAAATTGAAGCCGGCAAGAGAATGAATGCCTATAATTTCTCTCTCGGCCATAAGAATTTATTAGGGGAAATTTTGAGATAAATTAAATCTACCAAATTTAAAAACAATATTTTTAAATCGTAAATTGTAAATCAGAAATCGTAAAATGTTTTATCCAATCCGCAACCCGCAATCCGCAACCCGCAATGTAGTTATTTATTCTTCTGCTATTGCATCAATTTCAATTTTTACATTTTTAGGTAAATCGGCAACCTGAACACAAGCACGGGCAGGCAATGCACCTAGATTTTTCTCTTCAAAAACTTCATTTACAAATTTAATGTCATTTATGTCTTTTAAATAACAGGTAAATTTAACAACTTTTGTAAGTGAACTTCCTGCTGATTCAAGTATCTTGGAAATATTATCAAGTATTAACCTTGTTTCCAGATGAATATTTCCTGTGATAGCTGTACCGGTTGCAGGGTCAATTGGAATCTGGCCTGATACAAAAATAAATCCTTTTGATTTTACTGCCTGGGAATAAGGGCCTATGGGTCTTGGTGCACTATCTGTAAATACTACTTCTTTTGCCATAATCATCTCCCCTTTACTTTAATTTAAATATCATTCATATATATTATACATAAAAATCAAAAAAAATTAAATATCTTTTTTATTCTTTCTGGTTTTTCTATAATTTTACACAATGATTTTATTGGATGCATCAAATAACGAGTTATAAAAATATGTTTATTCCACTCTTTAATTGCTTTTTTATAACAATAAATAAGTTCTTCTGCTGAAAGTGAATCTGTTCTTATCACTGATAAATTATTTCCATCATAATCATCCCAATTTTTACTAAGTATATATCCTTTATTATTTAAAATATCATAATAAACAGTTCCCGGAAATGGTGTAACTATTGAAAATTGAGTAGAATCAGGATTTAATTCTTTTAAAAATTTTATTGTTTCATCTATTGTTTGTTTTGTTTCACCGGGTAACCCAAAAGTAAAAGTAAGATGAACCTTAACACCTAATTTTTTCAAAAATAAAACGCTTTTTTTAACTTTTTGTAAGTCAAGGGCTTTTCTACAATTATCAACAATTTGTTGGACTCCTGATTCGACTCCGAACTTTACCGCATAAAGTCCTGATTGCTTCATTATTTTAAAAGTTTCCTCATCAGATGTATCAGCACGAGCCATAATCGCCCATGGAATATTAATGTTTTGATTTTTTAATTCTTTACATAGAGATATAATCCTCTCTTTACCAATATTAAATGTATCATCATCAAAATAAAATGCTTTAAATTGATATTTCTCAATTAACCATTTAATTTCTCTAACAACATCTTTTATATTTCTTACTCTATATGATGATCCACCATACATTGTTTGTGGCCAATTGCAAAAAACACATCTATATGGGCAACCGCGCGATGCCCATATTTGAACATTGGGGCTAGGCAATCCTGCAAAAGCATCATTATATGCATATATTGGTAAAAAATGTCTGGCTGGCCAAGGAATTTCGTCAAGGTTTTTAATTAATTCTGCTGGTGGATTTTTTATTATTTCTCCATCTTTTCTAAAAGTTACTCCTTTTATATTATCGCCGCAACCACCACTTTCTAAATTTTTTATAAGATTTAATAAAATATATTCATATTCTCCTGATAATACAAAATCAACTGACTTATTTTCTTTTAATAGATTTTCTGCAAACACAGTAGCATGTGGACCTGTTAATATTGTTTTTACTCTGGGGAGCATATCTTTTACTTTATTAATCCAATTAATATCCGTATTTATTGAAGGAGTTGATGTTTCAATCAAAAATAGATCTGGATTATATTTTTTTACCTGTTTTAAAAATTCTTCATCTGTCTGTCCCAGAGCTATTGAATCAATCAACAATACATCAATATTATTTTTTTCAAGAACAGCGGTAGCATAAGCAAGAAAAAATGGCATAGGAAGATATCCCGGTATTTTTTCTCCCTCTTTTATTTTTACCATAAATGGCCATCTCGAGCCAGCTCTTATACCGTAAAAATCACCTTTTCTCCACGGTGGATTAGCTAATAAAATCTTCATAAGCATTCTTTTCACACAAAATTATTTATTATATCTTCTGCTCTTTTGTAAATATCTTCTATTTCTTTATCGCTAGGTTTATAATCAGCAAATTTCACGACATCGCAATCAAACATAAAAAGATTTATAATGTCTATCATCTGTTTGTCTGCATTTAATTCTTTTAATTTTTTTATTATTTCCTGAGTTGTTAATTCATGCAAAGAAATTTTTAAATGCATCGAAATAAAATAACGAACAGCTTCATAAACTCCTGTATAATATGATTTCACATCATTTTTTCTTAAAAATTCCTTTGTAGCCTTTAATTTCTTTAGTGCTTCTTTTTTATAATCAACATCTTCATATTTTATTACCGGTTCCGTTGGTTTTTTAAATATAAAAAGTGCAGCTATTATCAAAGCCAGAATAAAAACAATAATTGCAATTATATAAGGAATTAAATCTGAAAATCTAAATTGTAATTTCATTTTTATTTCTTTTATATCTTTTTCTATTTCTGGTGTTGGTGTTGGTGGTGATTGTGTTATGCTTTGTTTTGGTCTTCCCGAATCAACATAAACAGTTATTGGTTTTGTTTTTATTGTTTCTATTTTTCCTGTTGATGGGTCTTTAAATTTTACATAAGCAGAATCAATTATAACTTCTCCACTTTTTATTGCTATTAATTCATACTGCATATTTGTTGTAACTGTTGCTGCCATATTTATTATTGCGACACTATTTTGAGAATAACTTCCAACAACACGAAAACCATCAAAAGATGGAGGGACTACCTCTGGAGTAAAATTGCCTGCGCCCTGTCTTTTTACAGTTATTGTATATATCAATGAATCGCCAAGCTTTAATTTATTTTTATCAACAGAGGATGTTGCTTCAACAGATGTCTGTGAAAATACATTAGAAAATAAAAATAAAATAAGTAAAGTTATAAAAAAAGACCGCTTATACATTTTTATAATCCTCCAATCATCTTCTAAAAATACTAAAAAAAGGTTTTTTAATTTCAATAGCATTATAAGGACATAATTCATGACAGCAAAAGCATCTAATACATTTATTATAGTCACATATTATACCATTATCTTTGCCTTTGTAAACAAGAGCGTTTGCAGGGCAATGTTTTACACATATCTGACAGCCTGTGCATTTTTGTTTTATAAAAATTGGTTTTGATAATGTAAAATTTCTTAAAATATTGATTAAATATTTAAATAAACCTGCTCTTTCTTCATCAGGCGGCATAATAAATTTTTTTATAATACCCGGGTTATCACCTAATACTTTATATTCAATATCTTTATGATTATTTATATATTCTTTGTATATTTTATTTGTATAAACTCTAAATGGGTCTACTCCTATGAGTTCCGGTATAAATCTATCTATTGCAAAACCATTTTCTCCCATTACAACAATTCCAAGGTTAGCAGGTGTTCCTCCGGTGCCTGGTCCGTCTCCTTCCATTGCAAGAATTCCATCCACAATATTAAAATGCGGCGGCATAGCCCTGTAAATATCAATAAGGATTTTTGCAAAATGAATTCTATCCTGATTTGCCTTTGCATGATATTCAAGTTTTTTTAAACCAGGTATGATGCCAAACATATTTTTTACACACAAAGTCATTTGCATGAGAGTATGCGTTTTTATTTTGGGAAGATTGATTATTTTATCCATTTCAAATAATCTTTTATCAACCATAAATTTTCCAAAAACAAGTTTGTCTTTTATTTCAATTTCTTTATCAGCAACAAATTCAATTAATTCAACTTTTTCTTCCTCTATTACTTTTCTTAATCCACTTATTAATGATGACAAATTAAATCCACCAACACCCGGCGATTCACCCACATATATATTATTTGTTTTTTCTTTTAAAACCTGAATAACCGCTTTAATAAAAACCGGATGGGTTATTATTGCTGCCGCTGGCTTAGAAGGAGAAAGATAATTGGGTTTTAAAAGCACTTTTTCATTTTGTTTTATGAATTTATCAATACCACCAAGTAAATCAAAACCTGCTTTTATTGTTTTTTTTAACTCATCTAAATTATATGAACTACATCTTTTTATAATAATTTCATTCATTTCATTTCCCTGATAATAAAAGGCAAGAATTAAAAAGGAGATACTTCTTCTTTTATATCATTTAAAATATTATCTATTTCTTTTTGATTTTCTTCTTCTGTGCCACCTTTTACATCAATTGCAATATGCGTCCAGTAAGAAATGCCATACAAAAAAAGTATAAATACTTTTGAATTAATATTCATTTCATTAAAAATATGGGTTGGAAATTTCTCTGGTCCACCCAATAAAATTTTAATTTTAAAACCTTTGGATTTTGATAATTCAATATTTTTAATTAAATTTTTGGTAAATTTTATCGGTTCTGTTACTCTTAAATAAAAATTTTTTCCTTCTGTTATATGTGAAACCATAAAAAATCTCCTTTTTTATATTATTTTACCTGTTTATTATTTTTTTTTCAATTTAAAAACATATAAAACCTATACCTGAAAAGCATCCTGTAAAACTTCAATCTTTAAAATTTTTTTATCATCAAGAATTACACCAACCACATCAAACCTCATATAAACGTTCTTTATATCATTATCAATTAAATACTGCTGAGCTGCCATAATTATTTTCTTTTGTTTTCTTTCATCAACTGCTTCAAACGGATGAACTTTTTTACTTATATCGCGTGCTTTTACTTCAACAAAAACAAGAAGCTGTCTACTTTTTTCTTCTGCAATTATATCAATTTCACCAAAACGTGTCTGATAATTCTGTTTAATTATATTATAACCTTTTTTTATAAGATACTGCGCAACTGTTGCTTCATAAAATTTACCTTTACTTCTTAAATTAATAATATCATCCATTTATAATCTCAATCTTTTTGTTATTTTTAATTATTTTCTCAACTGGTTTATATGACTTTCTGTGTATCTCACAGGGTCCGTATTGTATTAATGCTTTTATATGTTCTGAAGTTCCATATCCTTTGTGTTTATTAAAACCATACTGTGGATATAATTTGTGATAATTTCTCATTATTCTGTCTCTGTGAACTTTTGCAAGTATTGAAGCCGCTGCAATTGATAAACTTTTTGAATCTCCATCAACAATATGCTCAACTTTAATATTTTCAACCAAAAATTTCATATTGCCGTCAATAAGCAGTATTTCCGGTTTATTTAATAATTTTTCAATGCAATTTTTCATAGCCTTAATAGTTGCAATTAATATATTTTCTTTATCAATGACATTATGTGAAACTTCGGAAATTGCAAAACAAATACTTGCATTAATTATTTTTTCATAAAGTGCTTCTCGTTTTTTTTCTGATATTTTTTTTGAATCATCAACTTCTGACAATGTTTCTAATTTTTTCTTATCAAGAATTACAGCAGCAGCAACAACAGGACCAGCCCAGGGTCCACGTCCCGCCTCATCTACACCCGCAACAACACAATTATATTTTAAATCAAATTCCAGTAACTTTTCAAAATTTTTCATAAGTTAATGCTTTTTTTTACTATTCATAAACTCATCTAAAATATATTCATTTAATATTTTTTCTTTGTATGTTTCATCTACAATTTCAGAAATACTATCTTTTAATTCTTCTTTTTCTATTTTTTCCAGTATTGCTTCTTCAATAAATTCACTAACATCTATTTCACGTCTAAAACAATAATCCCTTAATACTTTTTCAACCTCAAAATTTATTGTTATTTTTTCCGGTTTTTTCATTTTTACTCCTTTTTTTTATTTTAATTTTTTTTATTTCACTTTCACCCCAAAGTTTTTCAAGAGCATAGTATTTTCTTGTCTTATCATCAAATATGTGAAGTAAAATATCATCATAATCAAGAACAACCCAGTTTGAATCAAATTCACCTTCGCTGTGAGAAACATAATAATTATTTTTTTTCATTTCATTTTCCACATAATTTCTCAACGCCTTTATATGTATATTTGATAAAGCAGAACAAATAATAAAATAGTCCCATAAGTCCGAATGTTTTTTGGTATCCAAAATAACCACATCCTGTGCTTTCTTGGTTTCAAGTAAATCTACTATTTTTTTTAATTTAGAATTGGTTTCGTTTGTTTTTTTCATTTTTTCACTCCAAATTTAAAAAGTAAAACTCCGACCTGTTCCTCATTAGAAAAAGTCAACGGGTCAAATTGAAGTTTTCTTGCCTGAGATATTGCCATTCTATCGAGTTCAGGATAACCAGATGTTCTTACAAGTTTAACATCTTTTATAATGCCGCTTGATAATACGGTTATTTCTATCATAAGTTCTGTTTCTTCTGGTAAATTTTCCGGAAACTTCCAATCAATTTTTTTATATTTTCTTGTTGCTATTGCTCCTGTTATCTCTGGTTCTCCACCTGCTACAGCCCCCTCTTCTGTATCTGCATACATTTGTTCATCTTTTATTTCTTCTGTTTCATCTTTTGAATAAGACCGCAAATTGTCTCTTGTTATACCCATATTTAATTTTGCCTTTTCATCCTCAATTTTTTTAAGAAGAATACGTGTATCAGGAACATTAGATACTTTTTTAACTTCCTTTTTCTTAAGAGAAGTTGCTACTTTTGTATCCTGCTTTTTCTCAAGACCTATTGATTTTTTTTCTTCTCCCTTTTCGCCCATTTTGTTACCAAAATCCATTAAAGTCACATCTGTTATTAAAGCAACATATTTGGGTTTTGTTTGGATTATTGCCTTTGACAATATAAATATTAATAATAAATGCATAATCATAGATAATATCAAAGATGTTAAATCAACTTTATCTTTGTTCATCTAATAGAAGTTCCTTTTTTATTTTCATCAGGAATTGTTGTTATTGCGAGTTTTTCTGCGCCTGCTTCTTTTGCAATACTCATTGCACGCACCATTTCTCCATGAAAAGCCATTTTGTCACCTTCAATTATTACTGTTGTATTGCCTGTTTTATTTATCTCATTTTTTATACCTTGTAATAATTCAGCATCATCTGTTATGCTATTTCCATTTAAAAACATTTTTCCATCAGAAGTAATGGCAATTATAATATTTTTATTTAAAGATGCCTCTGATGGTGCTTTTGCTGATGGTAAATTAATTTTTATATTCCCCTGTATAATAAATGGTGTTGTAACCATAAAAATAATAAGCAAAACAAGCATAACATCTGTTAAAGGCGTTATATTAATTTCAAAAATTAGTTTTTCTCTTTCTTTTTTTTTCAACATAATCATACCTCTTCAATGGCATCTGCAAGTTCTGATGCCGCATTTATACACTGGGTCTCTATTAAATCTATTTTTTTAACAAAAAGATTGTATGCAATAACAGCTGGAACTGCAACAAAAAGTCCCATAGCAGTAGCAACTAAAGCTTCTGCTATGCCATTTGCAACAACAGAAGGTCCACCACCGGTTGCTAGTGACAGGTCATGAAATGCCCTTATTATACCAAGCACTGTTCCAAATAAACCAATAAAAGGCGTTACATTTCCAATTGTTCCTAATATATCAAGATATTTTTGCAATCTCTCTGCTTCAAAGTTTAGTTCCCTCTGCATCGCTGATTCAATTTTTGCTTTCTCTAAATCTTTATTTTTTAATCCTGATAGTATCACTGCCGCAACGGGACCAGGAGTTGATTCAGCAAGCATAATAGCACTTTCGAAATCTTTTTTTTCAACCATTTTTTTTATCTTATCCATAAATTCCCGAGTATCTATTTTTATCTGATTAAAACGAATTATTCTCTCAATAATTATCCACCACGAAAGAATAGAAATAAAAAGCAAAACAAAAACAGTAATACCTCCTTTTAAAAACATCTGCCATAAATTCAAATCTCCAAACATTTTTTCCTCCTGTTATGTTAGTTTTTACTTAAAAATTTAAAATTTTAAAATAACTCCCAGACCCAGATTTAATTTTCTTTGCTGATAATAATATAACAAATAATAATTATTATTCAATATATTATTTATATAACCTGTTATTGAAAAATTATCTGAAATAATTTTTGTAATAGAAAAATCCAAAACAAAATATGGCGGAATAGTTTTATCTGTGGTTCCGTATTGAGAAGTTTCTCCTTTTGCTATAGTTATAAATTCCCAGCCAACAGGTTGATAAATAAATTTTAATTCAATACTATTATATGGAAGATAAGTAACATTTGAGGTTGAAGAAATAATATTGTTATAAGTATAATCTATTAAAATTTTTAATTCTTTTATATGAAGAGATTCTACACTTAAACCAAAATAACTATATTCCAGATCGCAATTATAATGTGTAAAAACATAATCCCCGGGTTTATTATTAAGAAACAAATAATCGCTGATACTTTTATAGCCATAATAAATATCAAAGAAAATTTCCAACAAATTAATATTAACACCTGCTTTAAAATTAACTTTTTCTAATTCCGGTTTATAGGAAGTATTTGCAATAACAAAAGATAAATTTAAAATATCTATATTTGATATAACTTTCATCTGCGGTTTAAAAGTAGCATAAAAAGAAATGCCGGATATAAAATCATAACTTGCAAAAACATAAGGACTCATTCTGAATTCATTGTCTTTAAGTTTAAAATCCTGTATCTTCACACCACCCTGTAATACAAACGGTTCAAAATAAAGTATAGCTTTAAATATCATATCCAGGTAAAATGGATTGTAAATAATATCATCAATTAAATTCTCACCTATATAAAAATCAGTTGATAATGTTGTTTTTACTCTTTTTTGCTGTTCAACTGAGAAGTCCTTTTCTAACAAAAATTTTAAATTGAATCTGTTTTCTTTATATAAAAAATAATTATCTGAATTTATCTGGTCAAAATAAGAATATGATAAAGACAAATCTCCTGTTATATTCGCTATATTACCTGAAAAACTTGCACTTCCTGAAAAATTCCTTAAATTATACAAACTTGAAAAAATATTTAATGGATAAGGATTGGAATATTGATTGATGTCAAATCGGATCCTGTATAAAACATTAAATTCGTCATATCTTGTGCCATAATAACATGCAAAAGAATTAAAATGAGTGTATGTATTTCTGTCATTTATGATTTCATTGTTATAATTCAAATGATATAATTTTAACAGAAATCTGTTATTTTCATCAAAATATTTTCCAATTGTTCCATCCGCAAGAATTGTATTATAAGAACCGGCAGTTAATTTTATTTTTCCAACAAAATCTTTTAATTTTGATAAGTCATATTTATAAGGAGAAAATTGTTCTTCGTTTAAATAAGAATATGGCATTAATATTTTACCCTTTTCATATATTACAGATTTTATTTCCTCCAAATCTTCTAAACTATTTGTTTCTCTTTTTAAAAGAATTTTAGTATCTATCTGTCCTGTAATTAAAATTTCCGGAATTTTAAAATCAAAGCCTTCCCCTTTTTTGATTGTTAAGGTATCACCACCTGTTTCTGCAACATATCCGCCTTTTTCATAATGTTTTTGTTCTTCTATGTCAGTTATTGTATCTTCTTCCTGTGCGAAAGCAAAAGAAAAAACAAATAAGATTAAAATTATAATTTCTATAGAAATAATTTTTCTTTTCATTGTTTCACCTTTTCACTTACAGGCGTTGGAGAGTGTAAAAGTTTATACTGTTCATTTAAAAGTTCTATTTTCTTTTTTGCCACATTTCTGTATTTTTCATTTTTGGTTACAGTTAATATTTTTTCATAAGTAGAAATTGCTGATTTTAGTTTGCCCTGTTTTTCATATATTTTCCCGGCCGAATCAAGGGCTGAAACAACCCATAACTCATCATTTTTAAAATTTTTATAGACATCCATATATTCACTGATTGCCCTGTCATAATCCTTTTTATAATAATAACTATCCGCAATCCAGAACTGTGCCTCTACTGCTTTTTTACCTTTCATATTTACAACTTTTTTAAATATGTCTATTGCCTCATCATATTCTCTGGAATCCTGTAATATATATCCGAGATTCATATGCGCTCGCTCATAAAGATTGGAATTTTTAAATTCATCTATTAACTTTTTATACCAACTTTTAGCCTCTTCAACTTTATCCATCCTCTTATAAGTCATTGCAATATTAAAATATGCATCATCAGTTAAATCTGAATTTTTATATTTTTCAATAAAAGAAGAATAATATTGTAATGCATTTGTATAATCTCGCATCTTGTAATATGCATTTGCAATTTTAAATATTGCCCTTTCTACGAATTTATTATCCGGAAACTTTTCAACAAGTGTCTTAAATGAATTTATTGCTTCCGGAAACTTTGATAAATTAAAATATGAAATTCCGGTCCAGTAATATGCATTATCTATTAATTCATGCCTTGGATATTTTACAATAAACCGTTCAAACTCTTTTATTGCTGTTTCATATTTTTTAATATTAAAATAATGCTCAGCAATTCTATATTGTATTTCAGGTGTAAAACTGGATTCAGGATATTTTTCCACAAATTGACGGGAAAGTTCTATTGCTTTTTCATATTCTCCAAGCTGATAATACGACCACTGTATTCCATACAATGCTTCGCTGACCCTGTAATGAGTTGGAAATTTTTCTACTATTTCCTTATAATATGATATTGCTTTGTTATAATCCTTATTATTATAAAAACAATCACCAACCTTTAAAAGTGCCTCCTGATAAAGATGTGTTGATTTATAATTATCAATTATCATTTGAAATTTTTCCGCAGCATTTATAAAATCATTTTTTCTAAAATATGCCCATCCTATACGATATAAGCTCTCTGCTTTTTTTACAGAATCAGTTACTGTATTATAATATTTTGTCCACTGATTTATTGCTGAATCAAAATCCTCTTTTCTATAATAACACCAGCCACTATAAAAAATTGATTCTGCCCGCATACTGGCATCTGTCATCGAATGATCTGAAATCGACAGATAAATTTTTAATGCTTCATTAAATTCATTACTGCTGTAAAGTGTATTTGCTATCATAAAATCTGACTTAAGTTTTATTTCGAATGACTTAGAAGTATTTTTAGCAAGTAAAAAATAATTTTTTGCTCTTGTAAAATCATTTCTTTTATAATTTATCCAGCCCTTTGCATAATAGCCCTCTGCAAGAACATCCGGATATTTTTTATATTTATCTATTACTTCTTCATATTTATTTTCAGCTTCATTTATACTATCCATTTCAAAATAACAATCTCCTGTTTTTAATATTGCTTTGGCTTTTAATTCATCATCTGGATTTTCCTCTTTTAAAACAATATTAAATGCATCTATTGCTTTACTAAAATCTCCCATTTTAAAATAACACCAAGCCTTCATATATATTGCTTTGAATTTTTCATACGGAAAATTTTTTTCAATTTTTTCATATATCTCAATTGCTTTTGCAAAATCATTAATCTGTAAATATATATCCCCAATAATAAAATAAGAAATCCTGATTAATTCATCAACATTATATTTTTCAACCACTTCACTAAATTTATCAAGTGCATCATAAAATTTTTTTTGTTTATAATAATAATATCCTATAGAATATCCGGAATACGCTGCAGGTATTGTAGAAGGATATTTTTCTTCTACTTTCTTATACTGTGTTATGGCTCTTTCATCCTCTTTCATCGCTTCATAGCACATACCTTTTTTGTATTCAGACCACACCCCAAGAATATCATCTTTACTTAAATTACTTATCTCTTCGTATTCTTTTAATGCCTTTGCAATATCATTTGTCATATAGTAATTCCATGCAAGAAAATATTTCATAAGCATTTTCATTTTTTCATCTTTTTCTGTTCTTAAAATAGTGTTTATTATTTCTATCACGCTTTTATATTTTCCCAGCGAATACAAAACATTTGCTTTTCTAAAATATGCTCTGTTTATAAGTTTGCTCTCAGGAAATTCTTTGATAACCCTGTCAAAATATCTTATTGCCTCTTCTGCATCTTTTATTCTTTGCATATCTTCTTTTTGTTCTATCGATTTTTCATAATAAACTTTACCTTTTAAATAATAAGCATAATCAAAATTTTTATATTCAGTATATTTTTCAAGTTTATTTAATGCATCTATTGCTTTATCATACTGACTGTCAAGCAATAAACATTCTGATATTAACAAATACGAGTCCTTTGTTAGATAATTTTCAGGATAAGAATTAAGAAGTATATTCAAATATTTAATACTCATATCAGGCATTTTTAAATGATAATAACACTGGGCTATTCTATAATATAATTCTTTGATATATTTATTTTTAGTAGCGGGATATTTTTCCATTATTTCAAGGTATGATTTTAAAGCATCTTTATATTTGCCTGAAATATATCTTGATTCAGCAACCATAAAAGACGAATCCCCTGCTATAACTGATTCGGGATTTTCTACAATTATATCTCTAAATAAATCCTCAGCCAGATAAAAATTATTTTCAAGAAAAATCTCATTTGCAAATCCAAATTGAGTTTGTGGAATAAATTTATCCTGGGAATAAATAACAGAAACACATATAAAAACTATGACAGAATATAAAATTATGTTTTTATTCACTTTTTCCCTTTTATATTTAATTTTTGATTACTTATTTCTATAAGACCAAAAAACTTTAGCAGGTATATATTTATCATATAAGAAACCTGTTTATTAATAAGGTTCCAACAAAATATAAAAAAAACCCCTATCTCAATAAAAGATAGGGGTTTTTTATGTAAATATCAAAATTAATATTTTATAGGTAGTTTTTTTCTTGGTAAAGTATGTGGTTCATAAGGTGGTGTTTCTTTTGCTTTTTCAACCGCATCATCTATTTCTGCCTGTGTATAATTTTTCTTTATTGAAAGTTTTTGTTTGGGATAAATTAAATCAGGGTCTTCTATTATATCTTTGTTTGCTTTGAATAAAAGCGGCCATTGGAATGAATCGCCGTATATAGAACTTTTACCGGATATTCTCCATAAGCTATCACCTGATACAACAGAATATCTGCTTGCCGCTGCTTTAGATTTTGATGCAACTTTTACTGCTTTTTCTTCAGAAGGTGGTGGTGCTAATTCCTCTTCTGGTGGTGGTAGTTCTTCTCCTGCTGCCATTTCTTCTGCTGGTGGTGGTGGCAATTCTTCACCTACTTCTTCACCTGGAGGTGGTGGAAGTTCTGCGCCACCTGATACTTCTTCACCTGGGGGCGGCGGCAATTCTTCCCCCACTTCTTCCCCTGGTGGCGGTGGCAATTCTGCACCACCTACATCACCACCGGGAGGTGGCGGTAATAAATCTTCATTTGCATCTGGCGGAGGTGGTAATCCCAAATCATCCTGAGCACTTAATCCGAACGGTAAAGAAAATACAGCCATACAAACAAAAAGAACAAAAAGAACTTTAAACAAACTCTTCATAAACTACCTCCCATAATAATTTAGTATTACTTCTTTTGCTCTTACATTATATAAAACAAAAATAAAGCTTGCTCATTTTTAGAAATGTTTCTACGTTTTGCTTCTTGGCCATCTCGATCGCAACTGCTATTTCACTCTTACTCCTTATTCTCTTGGCGATGGCTCGCTTCAAGCCAATTTGTTTTTAAAGAACTTTTTTCCCATTCTCTATATATTTTTAATATCTTTTGGAGCGGGAAACGGGGCTTGAACCCGCGACCTTCTCCTTGGCAAGGAGACGCTCTACCACTGAGCCATTCCCGCTTTCTAAAAAATGGTTTCACTATTATAATAATTTTATGTTTCTTTGTCAATTAAATTTTTAGTTTAAACGTATTGCCTAAGTTACAGGAGATAGTATATAAAAGTAATATATAATGAAATAAAAATTACCTTAGTCCGCATTTAACAACTTTCCATTACTTACAAATGTGTAGAAGCAGGTATATCGTTGATTTTTTAGTGAAAGACGATTAACATCAATTCAAATATATCTTTTTTATCATTAATATGATGGACTTGCGCAATGACCCGTATTTAGATTAAAAAGGATTTTAAAATTGAGAAGAATTTAATTAGACAACAATACGAAACACCCATATCTTTACTAAAAAATCAGGATATACCTGCTTCATACATACAAATGATGCGTTACGTTTAAACGTAAAATTTATTCTAAATTATTTGGTTTAGAAATTTTATTAATTATTTTTTTAATTTTATCTGAAATAGGCATCTTTTTTTTCATCTCTTCTACAATATCTGAAATAACTTTTTCTGCACTCTCATAACCTATTGATATAATCTCTTCCCTTTTAATAATATCAAAAGGATTAACATCCACTATATCAGGTTTTATGACAAAATCCGCTTCTTTATATTGTGTAACCTGTGCATGTTGCTTAATTGTCAGTGTCCAACTTGACCACACAATATTAAAAATATTATTATTTTTTAATATATCAATCCTTGAATTTGCAAGCAAATCAACAGCGATGATGAAATCAGCTCCCATTTTTTTTAAAATTTCTGTTGGGACATTATTTAAAATTCCACCGTCAACATATATTCTATGGTTATATATGGTTGGAGCAAAAATACCGGGTAAAGAACAACTCGCCCTTATTACCGGTCCCATATCACCTTCAAAAAATATTTCTTCCTTTCCATCCAGTAAATTCGTTGTAACAACAGCAAATTTTATTTTTGCATCCTGAATTTTTTTTACTTTTGAATGTTTATAAATAAAATTATCTAATTTTTCTATTGACAAGAGTCCTTCTTTTGGAAGAGTAAAATTAACTATCTCAAACCAGTTAAAATCTTTTGCCGCATCTTCAATTTGTTTAATTGAACATCCGGAAGCATATAACCCGCCTATCAAACTTCCAACACTTGTGCCAGAAATAATATCTGGTTTTATTCCATATTTTTCTAAAACTTTCAAGACACCAATATGTGCAAAACCATAAGCAGCTCCACCACCTAATGCAAGTCCTATTTTCATTTTTAACCCATTTTCCGCAAATTCAAATCAGAGGCGACACTTTCAATTATAGACAGATCAACCTTGTCCTTTTTCAAAAGAAATGCCTCAAGCAGTGCATTATCACAAATTATATTTATCAACCTTGGCGTGCCGGCAGTATAACTATATATTGCATCCAATGCCATATCAGAAAAAATCTCACGTTCTGCTCCTGCAATCTTCATTCTATGGGTGATATAATTACGAGTTTCTTCCTTATCCAATTTTGTTAAATAATGCTTTATAGCAATTCTCTGTTGAAAAGCAGAATCCAATGCTATATTTTCTTCTAAATCAGGCATACCTATTAAAATCAAAGTCAATAATTTTTTCCCGGGAATTTCTATATTCAATAATCCGCGAAATTCTTCAAAAATATCTTTTGTTTTTAACATATTTGCTTCATCTATCACTATTACTGCCTTTTTGCCACTTTCATTTATTTCCATTAATCTCTGGTAAAGTTGCGGTAATAACTCTATTTTCTTATCTGCAGGTTTATTTATTCCAATCTGTTGTGCTATCCTTTTTAATAACCATTCAGGTGTTATTTCAGAATGAACCATAACCAGCAATGATTCTACATACTGTTCCTGTTTTTCCATTTCTTCAAGTGCCCTGCGAGCTAAAAGTGTCTTTCCTGTTCCAATATCCCCTATTATTATTACCAAACCTTTCATTGTCTCAGCAGCATGCAAAATTTTAATAAGAGCATCTCTATGTGGTTTGGATTCATAAAAAAAACGGGAATCAGGTGCTGTTGAAAATGGCTGTTCTGTTAATTTGAAAAACTGCTCATAACTCAATATTGCCTCCAAAAATTCTTAATAAAATATCATATATATGTTACCTTGCTATGCGGTCCCTTTTTTGTGTCTTCGTCCTGTATATTTACTCCTTTTTCTTCTGTTTCAGCTATTAATTTTCGAACTTCATCAAGTTTCATTTTTGCTTCAATATTTGAAGGGTCTTTCTCAACAATTTTCTTTAAAATTTTTTCTGCTTCTGTAAATATACCTTGTTTTATAAATATTTCAGCTGTTGTAACAGTAACAAAATCATCGCTAATGTCTATTTCAACACTCTCTTCCTCTGTTTTCTTCTTTGCTTCTTCTACCTTCTTCTTTTCTTCCTCTGACTTTTTCTTTGCCTCTTCTGCCGCTTTCTTCTTTATCTCTTCTTCCTTCTTCTTGGCCTCTTCTTCTGCTTTCTTCTTTACCTCTTCTTCCTTCTTCTTTGCCTCTTCTTCTGCTTTCTTCTTTACCTCTGCTTCCTTCTTCTTTGCCTCTTCTTCTGCTTTCTTCTTTGCCTCTTCTTCCTTCTTCTTTGCTTCTTCTTCTGCTTTCTTCTTTTCTTCTGCTTTTTTCTTTGCTTCTGCTTCCGCATTCTTTTTGGCCTCTTCCTCTGCTTTTTTCTTTGCTTCTTCTGCTTTCTTCTTTTCTTCTGCCTTTTTCTTTGCCTCTTCTGTATAATTACTGGATATTGAAGTGCCTGCATATTTCGAATATAAATCGGTAAGTTTTTCTTTTATTTTTTGATTGTTCGGCTCCATAGCAAGTGCTCTTTGATACATTTCAATCGCTTCATCATAAGAACCCAGTTTCACATAATTATCACCCATTGCAATTAATGCTGGAACATCATCGTCAACAGCTGGCTGCGGCAAAACAAAAATTTTATGTTTTAGTGGTTCTTCTTTTTCAATTTCAAAAATCTTTTCTTCTGGTTTATTTACACCCTTCCCTAATTCAGGCAACTTTTCAATAACCGGTTCTTCTTTTATTTTTTTCTCAATTTTTGGTTTAGGCGCAGGTAAATCAACCGGCTTAACTGAATCCATCTGGTCAAAATATGAATGAAAAATTTTTGACTTTTCTGGCGGCGTTTGTTTTTTGGGTTGTTCAACAACCGGCTGTTCCTGTATTTTTACGATTGGTTGTTCTGCCTTTATGGCCTTTGTATCGCCTGCTAATTTTTTCGCATGCTGTATTATTTCCGGATGTCCTGGATCAATGTCAGCTGCCATTTTATAATATTCATTTTGTTTATCAGCCATTCCTTCGTTTTTATATATATCTGAAATCTTTAAATAAATATCTGCCGCTTCTTTTTTCCTGTTTATTTTCACAAATGTATCGCCCAGTTTGGATAAAATTTCAATGTTTTTGGGTTCTATTTCTATTGCTTTTTCAAGTATTTCTATTGCCTTTTCATATAATTGTTTTCTATTGCAAATATTGACAGCCAGAAGATATTTGGCAATTGCCTCTTTGTTATTATTTTTCTTTAAATATAAATTGGCAAGATTTACATAAGCATCAATATTTTCCTGATCTATTTTTATTACTTTATCAAGTGTTGCCATTGCGTCTTCTATCTGTCCTAAGTCCATATATATTATTGATAAAATATTTAAAGCACCGATATGATTGGATTTAAATTTTAAAAGCATTTCAACTTCTTTTTTTGCTTCACTTATTTCTTTTTTTTCATACAGAGCAGCCGCTTTAAAATAATGTGCTTCTATTGACTTAAACTCAATTGCTTTTTGGGCATAAAAATCTGTCTTTTCCATATTTTTTTGTTTCCAGTAGTATTCAGCAAGAAACAAATATTCACGTTTACCATCCGATTCATTTCCTTCTCTTTCATATATTTCTGCTATTTTTTCTCTTGCAGAAATGTCATCCGGTGTTATTTCAAGTATTTTTTGATAAATAGGCAAGGCCTTTTTATACATACGATTTTTAAAATAAATATCAACTATCTTTTTATAATATTCAAGTGCTTTGTCTTTTTCACCTTTTTCAAAATGTAATTCACCAAGTTTTTGATATGTATCAAAATTAGCAGGATTTAATTTAAGAATTTCCTTGTATGTTTCTATTGCTTTGTCTATTTCTCCATCTTCAATGAATTTTTCTGCTATTGTATGTTTTTTAATAAGTATTTGTTTTTGTTTATCCCCTTCTGGCAGTTTTTCTGAATCAAGGCGTGCTATTTTTTTATAAACAATTGCAGCTTTATCAGCAAGTCCCTGTTTAATATATGCTTCTGCTGTTTGAACATATTCCTGATATGCTTTTTCATCTTCTCCCTTTTTTGCATACGCATCACCTAACATATTATGAACATTATAATCAGTCGGGTCCAATGTTAATAATTTTTTATATTCTAATATGGCTTTATCCCATTTGCCTTCTTGTGCATATATAGTAGCCATTTTTGTTATATCTTTTTTATTTTCAGCCATATCTTACCACTTCCTTAAAATAATATTCTTTTTTGATTATAATACAGTGTTAAATATTTGTCAAATGTATCTGGGGATATTTAGTATCCCCTCAGTTATAGGAGGTGATAATAAAAATTGAAAATCCCTCTTAATCTCCTTTTAGAAACTGTCCATTACCCATATCTTTATCTATATAATAAGAAGCAGGTATATCCTGATTTTTGAGGAAAATTACGGGTGATTTGTGGCGTTGTCTAGTTTACTTACTCCCAATTTTAACGCCCTTATTAATGCTATCTAAGGGGGGTTGCGTAAGCCTCGCATACTATTAACTGCAAATTCTTTGCCCGACTTTTTCTCAACCGTTTTTTACGAAAAAATCAGCGGTATACCTGCTTCTTGATACTTATGGGTAATGGACAGCCGCAGGGTAGAGGAAATTTTAACTTTCTATTTTCTATTACCGCCTTTCTCTTAGCCCTTACCGAATTGCATATAAAAATTTCTTTTGCTTTTAATAAATCTTTTTTATATAAAATTTTTTCTCTGAATTTTTGCGGATTGGATAATAATAAATGTTGTCTGTAGGTTCCGTTCAGTAAGCCACATTTAACAGGTGGTGTAAAGAAAATACCATTTTTTTCTATAAAAATATTTGATGTTGCACATTCTGTTATCTGCCCGCGCTCATTTAAAAAAACAACTTCATCAAAACCGTTTTGTTTTGCTTCTTTTAACCAGTTATCATAAAACTGTCTTTTAGTTGTTTTATGATATAAAAATATATTTTTACTATTTACTTTTTCATCTGCTAACATAAGTTTTACTGTTTTTTCTTTTTCATCTCTTATTTTTTCATAGTCACCATTCATATTCCCATTCGCATCAATAAATATTCTGATCTTATATTTATTTTCATCTTTGATTTTTTCTTTTATTGAATTTAATTTTTTTAAAACTTCAGATTTATTAAATTTAAATCTAAATTTTTTGCAGGATATTTGTAATCTTTTTAAATGTTCATTTAATAAAAAAAATCCTTTTCCCTTTTCGTATAAGATTGATTCAAATATTTTAAAATCAAATGCAAATTTTTCTAAAAATTTTGCTTTACCCAGACATTCCCTATATTCTTTTGATGCAACTGAATCATAAACCACACCACTACCAATGCCCATTTCTGCTCTATTGTTTTTTCTATCAACAACAGCTGTTCTGATACATATATTAAATAATCCCCTATTTTTTGAAAAATAGCCAATAGAACCGGTATAAACTCTCCTTGGCTCTTTTTCTAATATAGAAATAAACTGCATTGCTCTTCTTTTTGGAGCGCCGGTTACAGAACCGGATGGGAATATTGCTTTTATTATATCGCTGAATTTTTTTGTCTTTAATTTGCCTTTTATGGTGGATGTCATCTGATAAAGAGTTCCATAGTCCTCAATTACAAATTTTTCCGGCACCTCTATGGAATTAATCCTGCAAATTTTACCGAGGTCATTTCTTATCAAATCAACAATCATAATATTTTCAGCTTTGTTTTTTTCATCTTTTAATTTTTCTTTTTTAATATTTCCATCTTTTAACAACGTCCCTTTCATTGGTTTCATAATGATTTCATCACCTTTTATGAAAAAAAACATTTCTGGAGAGATTGACAAAATATAATTTTCCCTGCTTTTTATAAATGCACTATATTTTGTTTTTTGTAAATTTACAAGATTAAAAAATAAATTGAGCAAATCACCAAAAGCTCTGAATTTTTCCTTAAAACAATAATTTATCTGATAAACTTCGCCGTTTTTGAGTAAATCCCTGATAATTTTTATTTTTAATTTGTATTCTTTAAAATCAATATTTCTTTTTATATCATAAACAGCAAAATCATTTTTTATATCTAATTTTAAATTTCTTATTATTACTGGTTTTTTGTAAATGCCAAATGAAAACAAAGGAAATTTTATGCTTTTATTTATTTTTAAATCATTAAAAAACAATCCTGCCTCATAAGAAATAAAACCAGCAATATAATATCCTTTATTTATATAAAAATCCAAAACCTTTAATTTATCCTCTATGTCTGCAAAATTTTTACATATAATTTGTTTTATAGGATTATAAAAAAGAATTACCTGCGGTTGTTCTGAAGAAGGAAATGATGAATAAAATAAAATAAATTCTTTTTCTTTTTCTAAAATGTCTGAAAAATTTTTCACTTTTTATTAAAAATCTGTTTTCTGTCAGGTCCTACTGATATTTTTGAAATCTTTATACCAGTATATTCTTCTATGAATTTAACATATTTTTTTACAGCAACTGGCAACTTTTTATATGTTCTTATTTTGGATAAATCCTGCATCCAGCCATCAAGTTCAATATAAACAGGCCTTACATTGTATAATTCCATTCCATCAGGAATAAATCTGTCAGTTTTTTTCCCATTATATTCATATTTAATACATACTTTTATCTTTTTAAGTGTTGATAAAACATCAATCTTTGTAAGAATTATTTCTGTTAATCCGCTTATATCAACCACATATTTTAATGCAACAAGGTCAAGCCAGCCGCAACTTCTGGGTCTGCCTGTTGTCGCGCCATATTCAGCACCTATATCACGTATCTTTTGCTGAATATCTTTTTCCATTTCAGTAGGAAATGGTCCAGAGCCAACGCGTGTCTGATATGCCTTTGCTATACCTATAACCTTATTTATATACTTATAAGAAATTCCAGAGCCGGTCATAACACCACCTATTGTGGGATTTGACGATGTTACATAAGGATATGTGCCGAAATCCACGTCAAGCAATGACCCCTGAGCTCCTTCAAAAAGTATTTTTTTATTTTTCTTCAACAATTCATTTAAAAAGTAAATAGTATCTCCAACAAATGGTCTTATATATTCTCTTTGTTTTAAAATATTCTGATATATCTCTTTTTCGGATAATTCTTCCAACCCATAATAATTTTTTAGAATGTAATTTTTTTCATTTAAATTCATCTCTATTTTATTTAATAATTTTTCATCATCAAATATGTCGCGAATTCTAATGCCTGTCCTCGAATATTTATCTGTATAAGCAGGTCCTATTCCACGCGCAGTTGTGCCTATTTTTTTTGCACCACTTTTTGTTTCGCGAGCAGAATCTAAAATTTTATGATAAGGCATGACAATATGGGCATTTTCACTTATCATTAAATTTTTAGAAGTGATTTTTATTCCTCTGTTTATCAACGTTTGTATTTCTTTTATTAATTCTTCCAATTCTATTACAACACCGTTTCCTATTATATTTAATTTGCCTTTATGCAAAATACCTGATGGCAAAAGATGTAATACATATTTTTGATTATCAACAATAACTGTATGACCTGCATTAGCGCCACCCTGATACCTCACAACAACATCATAAGAACCGGTTAAAACATCTATGATTTTGCCTTTGCCTTCATCTCCCCACTGTGCACCTACTATTATATCAGCTGGCATAATTTTCTCCTTTAAAAAATTGAAATTATTATTTAAAACCAGTTAATAATATAATATTTAAATTATTTTGTCTATATTTTTTATATTCAAGTTGTAATCCATAAGTTATGATAGGTTTTTATAAAATTTTTCTTTACTTTATTACACATTACATATTTAATATTTCACTTTTCTTCCCCACTTTCCGCTGCAAGTTGGCCGCAAGCTGCTTTTATATCACTACCTTTTTCCTTTCTTATATATGTTTTAATTCCACCATCAATTAATATTTTCTGAAATTTTAAAATTTTCTCATATTCCGGCTTTGAAAAATCTTTATTCAAAGAATTATTATAAGGAATAAGATTTATTTTAAAATTTATTTCTTTTAACTTCTTTATTATTTCTTCTGCATCTTTGATACTATCATTTATATCTTTAAAAAGAATATATTCAAATGTAATTTCCTTGCCACTTTTTTTGTTATAATATTTCGCTATTTTTATTATTTCATTTACCGGATATTTTTTATTCACCGGCATTAATTTTGTGCGTTTTTCATCATCAACACATATAAGAGAAATCGCAAGATTGATTTTTAAATCCGAATCTGCTATTTGTTTAATTACAGGGATAATACCAACCGTGGAAACAGTAATTCTTGTCTGAGAAAAATTAGGTCCATTTTTATCAGAAATTATAATTATTGCTTTATTTACATTTTCCCAGTTTAAAAACGGCTCGCCCATACCCATTAAAACAATATTTGTAATCTTATTTTGCGTAATATTCTGCATTAAAATAAACTGGCCTGTTATTTCGCAGGGTTCAAGATTTCTTTTAAATCCGATAGAACCTGTTGAGCAAAAAGCACATCCACAGCCACAGCCAACCTGGGTTGAAGCACATAAAGTAATTCTTTCTTTATCATATAATAAAACACACTCTATTTTGGCTCCATCTTTTAGTTTTAAAAGATATTTTGTAGTTCCATCTAATTTTGATTTTGTTTCTTTTATTATTTCTGGAAGGGCAATTTCGTATTTTGCCTCAAGTTGTTCAAGTAATTGCAAAGGCAGGTTTTTCATTTCTTTTATATTTTTTACTTTACTTTTATATAACCAGTCAAAAATCTGTTTGGCGCGAAATTTTTCCGCACCAATTTTTTGCACTATCTCTGTAATTTCCTGTAATGTAAAATTATATAAATTTTGCCGCATATATATCTATCACCTATTCCAAATCCATTTCAATTGTTGTTTGTTTTTTGCTATTTGGTGTTAGTTTTTTTCAATCAGCAATCAGCAATGTAGTATCCAATCAACAACAAGCAATCAGCAATGTAGTTATTGTATCTTCCAAATTTAAAAACAATGTTTTTAAAATCTTACATCTTACATTACACATTACACATTATACATTTTACATTTCATTTTTTTCTTATATAATATATAACATTATACTTTAATTCAGGAGAAATTGTGAATAAAAATAATTTTGATATTATAGTAATAGGTGCAGGTCATGCTGGTTGTGAAGCAGCACTTGCATCTGCGAGAATGGGATTAAAAACAGCCCTATTTACCATAAATATAAATAAAATTGCTGAAATGTCCTGCAACCCTGCAATCGGTGGACTTGCAAAAGGTCAACTGGTAAGAGAAATAGATGCATTGGGTGGTGAAATGGCAAAGGCATCAGACGCAACCTGCATACAATTCAAGGTCTTAAATTCAAAAAAAGGGCCGGCGGTAAGAGGCCTTCGTGCACAGGCAGACAAAAAAGAATACTCAAAATATATGAAAAAAACCATTGAAAACCAACAAAACTTAACACTCATTGAAGCAATGGTAGATGAAATAACAACAGATGATAAAGGTGTAACAGGAATTTTGACTTCAAAAAATGAAAGATTTTTTTCAAAAGCTGTTATTGTTACAACCGGAACTTTCTTAAACGGAATAATGCACATAGGCCTTGATTCTTTCCCGGGGGGCAGAAGAGATGACCCGCCATCAATTAATTTATCAACTTCATTAAAAAAAACAGGACTTATTCTCGGCAGATTAAAAACAGGAACAAATCCGAGGGTGGATAAAAACTCACTTGATTTCTCAAAATTTATTCCACAATATGGTGATGAAATCCCAACACCTTTTTCATTTACAACAAAAAAAATCAATATAGAACAAATAATATGTTACCTTACAAGAACAAATGAAAAAACAAACAAAGTTATCTCAGATAATTTAGATCGTTCCCCGTTATACAGCAAAACAAATAAAAAAATATTCAGCATTGGTCCAAGATACTGTCCCTCAATAGAGGACAAAGTCGTAAAATTTCCAGAAAAAACATCTCATCAGGTTTTTATTGAGCCGGAATGGCGTGACTCACAGGAACTTTATTTAAATGGACTTTCAACTTCTTTACCTCTTGATGTTCAGTATGCGTATTTAAAAACAATACCGGGTTTTGAAAATATAATAATTTTAAAACCCGGATATGGTATTGAATATGACTTTGTTTTTCCTGACCAGATTTATCCAACATTGGAAACTAAAAAAATACCAGGGTTATTTCTTGCAGGTCAGATAAATGGAACATCCGGCTATGAAGAAGCAGCAGCACAGGGATTAATAGCAGGTATAAACGCTGCTGCAAAAATAAAAGGAATGGAACAATTAGTATTAAAAAGGTCCGAAGCATATATAGGTGTGATGATTGATGATTTAACAACCCAGAGCATAACCGAACCATACAGATTATTTTCATCTCGTGCAGAATACCGTCTGATATTAAGAAACGACAATGCTGATATAAGATTAATTGAATACGGCAGAAAATACGGACTCATAAACGATGAATTTTATTCGTTGTTTATGCAAAAAAAAGAGTTTTTTAAAACAGAATTGGAAAAATTGAAAAAAACAATTATTTATCCGTCAGAAAAAGTTACAAATCATCTTAATTCATTAAATACCACATCTATAAATGAGCCCACGCCACTTTTTAATATTTTTAAAAGGCCTGAAATTTCATACAAAGATTTAAAATTATTTGCAGAAATAAAAGATGATGTGCATCAACATTTTATTGATTTTTTTGAAGCAGAAATAAAGTATGAGGGCTACATAAAAAAACAAAATGAAGAAATTGAAAAGCTCAGAAAATTAGAAGATAAAAAAATCCCTGAGGATTTTGATTATTTTAAATTTTCCGGATTTTCAAAAGAAGCCCAACAAAAATTATCTAAAATAAAACCACAGACAATTGGTCAGGCAAGTAGAATTTCCGGCGTTACTCCTGCTGATATAAATGTACTGATTATACTTTTAAAGAAATATGGAAAATGATTTTTTAATTGTCTAATTTTCAAATTGCCTGATTGACTGATTTTTATTTACCAAATCTACCGAATCTACCAAATTTACCTAATTTTAAATCTTCAAATTTTTGAATCTAAAATCTTAAATAATTCCAATACGCAATCGACATTCGGCAATTCAGAAATAGTTTTTACTTTTCCAGTTGAAACTTATCTTGTCCTTCTCTGAAATCAACAGGATAATCGCCATCAAAACAAGCCATACAAAATTTATCTTTTCTGCCACCAACTGTTTTTATCAAACCTTCTAATGATAAATACGCAAGTGAATCTGCTCTTATGTATTTTCTTATCTGCTCCAGTGTATGACTATTTGCAATTAGTTCCATTCTTGTTGGAAAATCCATCCCATAAAAACACGGATTAAAAATCGGCGGCGAAGAAATACGATAATGTATTTCTTTTGCCCCTGCGTTTCTTATCATTTTTATTATTTTTCTACTTGTGGTGCCACGGACTATTGAATCATCAACAACAACAACTCTTTTATTTTCAATAATTTCCCTGACAGGATTTAATTTTAACCTGACTCCAAAATCCCTTATTTCCTGCGTTGGCTCAATAAAAGTTCTTCCGACATAATGATTTCTTATAAGCCCCATATCATATTTTATACCTGTTGTTTCAGAATAACCAATTGCAGCACAAACCCCGGAGTCAGGGACGGGTATGACAACATCTGCGCTAACAGGCGACTCTTTCCCAAGTTGATTTCCAAGACCGCGTCTTATGTCATTTACAGACCTGTGAAATATAATTGAATCAGGTCTTGCGAAATAAATAAACTCAAAAACACACATTGCGCTGCGCTGTCTTTCTGCGTATCTTATTTTTTTCATCCCCTTCTTTGAAAAAACAACCATTTCTCCCGGTTCCACTGTTGCAATCCATTTTGCATTTATTAAATCAAAAGCACATGTCTCTGATGCAATAATATAGGCACCATCAAGTTTTCCGATTTCAAGCGGCCTGAAACCATTTGGGTCTCTTGCAGCAATCAATGTATCATTATTCATAATAAGAAATGAAAATGCACCTTTTATCTGATTTAAAGACCATTTTACTGCATCAATAAAATTTAATTTATTATACTTTGCAATTAAATGAATCAAAACTTCCGAATCAGCGGTTGTTTCAAATATAGACCCGCTTTTTTCAAGTTCATCCTTTATTATATCTGCATTTACAAGATTTCCGTTGTGAGCAACAACCAACACACCATTTATATAGTTAACTCTTATTGGCTGAGCATTTTCAACAATAGAAGAGCCGGTTGTAGAATATCTGACATGACCTACTGCCATATTACCTTTAAGATATGATAATTTTTCCTTATTAAATATTTCTGAAACAAGGCCCATCGCTTTAACCTCATAAGCTCTTTGATTGTTATCAATGGTAACAATGCCGGCACTTTCTTGTCCCCTGTGTTGCAAAGCATAAAGGCCTAAATATGTTAAAGTGGATGCTTCCTCGTGTCCATACACACCAACAATACCACACGCCTCATAAATTTTATCAAACATATTTGTTTACTCCATTCATCCAGATGTTTTCAAGTTCTGAAATTTTTATATTTATCTTTTGCGAACATTTTTTTGCAGCCCAATCAATATTAATAATAAGTCGTTCGCCACCTGTCTTTCCTATTTCAGTTAAAATAACTTTGTTTTTTGCTGCTATTTTTTTTATTTCATTCAAATTATTCTTTGATGTGGTTAATATAACCCTTGATTGTGTCTCCCCAAAAAGCAATGAATCAATCCTGATATCACTCTGCAGTTCAACAAAAGCCCCGATATTTTTATCTCCATGCAGTCCAGCCGAGATACAACATTCAGCAAGTGCGATTGCAAGTCCACCTTTTGAAATATCGTGTGCTGATTTTATTATTCCTTTTTTTATTCCTTCTCTTACTGTTTTTTGGATAAACAATTCTGTTTTTAAATCAATATCCGGCACAGGGCCCTTTACTGAATTGTGGATTACTTTTAAATACTCTGATGCACCTATTTCATCTTTTGTCTGACCTAAAATTAAAATTATATCTTCGGAGTCCTTAAAATATTGTTTTACATATTTTGTTCCTTTTATGTAGCCAATCATACCAACTACCGGTGTTGGATAAATTGCACCTTTGTTGCCTTCGTTATAAAAGCTGACATTTCCGCCAGTAACAGGTGTTTTTAAGATTTTTGCCGCATCTGCCATACCTTGCACTGTTTTTTCAAACTGCCAGAATATTTCAGGGTCTTCCGGATTTCCAAAATTAAGGCAGTTGGTTAGTGCAATTGGTGTTGCTCCACTTACACTAACATTACGTGCTGCTTCTGCTACTGCAATTGCACCACCTTTATAAGGGTCAAGATATGTATATCTGCCGTTTCCATCTACTGATGTTGCGAGCAATAAATTTTCTCCTTTTATTTTTAACACAGTAGCATCTGAGCCCGGTAAAGTCCATGTATTTGTTTGAACCATATGGTCATATTGTTCCCATATATTTGATTTACATGCAATGTTAGGGGAGCCCAATAATTTTATTAAAACTTCTTCTATATTTTGCGGAACAGGAACTGAATCAATATCAATATTTATATTATCCAGATATTTTGGTTTTACACCTTTTTGTCTTTTTAAAGGAAAATATTTATGATTACTGTCTGCAAGTGGTGAAACAGGAATATTAGCAACAATTTTTCCATTTTCTTTTACTATGATGTTTTTTTCTTTTATTACTTTTCCTATTGTAACAGCATGAAGACCCCATTTTTTTAAAACTTTTTCTACTTTTTTTTCATTTCCCTTTTTTGTTATCATAAGCATACGTTCCTGTGACTCGGAGAGCATAATCTCATAAGCATTCATCCCTGTTTCCCTTTTTGGAACTTTATCAATATTTAATTCAATTCCAACACCTCCCCTGTTTGCCATTTCAACAGAAGATGATGTAAGTCCTGCAGCACCCATATCCTGAATACCAATTATTAAATTTTTTTCATTTAATTCAAGTGTGGCTTCTAAAAGTAATTTTTCCATAAATGGGTCTGCCACCTGAACCGATGAGCGTCTTTCCTGATTTTCTTTTGTGAGTTCTGCAGATGCAAATGAAGCTCCATGTATACCATCCCTGCCTGTTGCAGCACCTATATAAATGACAGGATTGCCTAATCCCTTTGCAACACCTTTTTTTATCTTTTTCTTATTCACAACACCTATAGTCATTGCATTTACAAGACAATTTGTTTCATAACTTTCTTCAAAAACTGTTTCTCCTGCAACTGTAGGGACACCAACACAATTACCATAAAATGCAATACCTTTTACAACACCTGGTAATAATCTTTGAGTATTTTTAGATTCCGGTTCTCCAAAACGAAGAGAATCCAGAACCGCAATAGGGCGAGCGCCCATTGTAAATACATCTCTTAAAATTCCACCGACTCCTGTTGCAGCTCCCTGAAACGGCTCAACAGCAGAGGGATGGTTATGAGATTCTATTTTAAAAGCAATACCCAATTTTGTTGTTGCATTTACAATACCTGCATTTTCACCCGGACCCTGTAAAATATATTTACCCTTTGTTGGTAATTTTTTCAACATTGGTTTTGAATGTTTGTAACTGCAGTGTTCTGACCACATCGCAGAAAAAATTCCAAGTTCAACAAATGAAGGTTGCCTTCCCAGAATCTTTAATATAAGTTCGTATTCATCTTTTTTTAAATTATGTTCTTTTATTATTTTATCTGTTATTTTTATATTATAATTTAACAATTTTTTCTCCTTGCTATCTGTTTTTAAAATAATTAACTATTGATTCCAAAATCAACTTGCCATCTGTTGAACCAAGTTCTTTTATCATTGCCCGCTCCGGATGCGGCATCATTCCAAGGACGTTTCCTTCTTTATTAATAATACCGGCGATATTATATAAAGCACCATTGGGGTTGCTCTCATCTGTTATATTCCCATTTTTATCAGAATATCTGAAAACAACACAATCACTTTTTATTAAATCATTTAATGTATTTTCATTGCAAAAATAATTACCTTCGTTATGTGCAATAGGTATTTTTATTATCTGACCCTTATTTAATTTATTTGAAAAAGGCGTATTATTGTTTTCTACTGTAACATATACATATTTACAGATAAATTTTAATTTTTTATTCATAAGCATAGCCCCTGGTAATAATCCTGCTTCAAGCAGTATCTGAAAGCCATTGCATATTCCTATTATTAACTTATTTTTTTTTGTTGAAAATTTTTTTATATTATCCATAACTCTGGAAAATCGTGCAATGGCACCGCATCTTAAATAATCGCCGTAAGAAAATCCACCAGGTATTACTATTAAATCATATTTCATCACATTTGTTGTTTCATGCCAGATATACTCTGTATTTATTCCCAGCACATTTTTTAATGCCCACATACAATCAGCATCACAATTAGAACCTGGAAAAACAACGACACCGGCTTTCAAATGATTTCTCCTTAAAATTAAATTTTATTCAATTGAAAATGTATATTTTTCAATATTTGGATTTGCAAGAAGTTTATCACAAATTTCATCTATCTCTTTTTTTAGTTTTTCTTTATTACCATTGTTTGCCTCTATTTCTATGTATTTGCCAATTCTAACATCACCTATATTTTTGTAACCCATTTTATCAAGAGCAAATTTTACTGTTTTTCCCTGCGGATCTAAAACGCCATCTTTTAAAGTAACAATTATCTTAACCTTTGCCACTGCAATTCACCTCAAAATTATGATTTAAAAAGCATACTGGAATGAAACAATTTAATTTTATCTTTAAAAATATTTTTTTTCAAGGATTTTTTTGTATAAGTAATATGAAATGTGAAAATTTACTTGCATTTATGATATAAAATAATAGAAATTTACAATTTATCCCTGATTTATTCAGGTACGGGAATGAGACAAACATACAGGTTGCCCTCTACTTATAATCTTGCTATTGCGCTTTTCAATTGTCAATTGCTTATTGCTGGTTGTTAATATTTTTTCGGTTTTCATTTTTCAATTTTTGATTTAAAGACATAAGATATTGGCGGTTTCCAATTTTCAATTTTTTATTCTTTGTTTTTTTTCTTAAACCGTAAACCGAAAATCGGAAACCGAAAATGTATTTTAATTTCAATTGTCAATTGCCAATCCGCAATAGGCAAGGTATTTCAAATCTCCCCTTCCCCTCTTTTCTGCCGTAAAATTCACTTCGTTCATAACGGCACTTTGAAAGAGGGGCAATTACTTATCTTCTTTTCTCCCTTTCACAAAGCTGACCATTACCCACATCTTTATATAATAAGAAGCAGGTATATCCTGATTTTTGAGGAAAATTACGGGCGATTTGTGGCGTTGTCTATTTTACTTACTCCCAATTTTAACGCCCTTCTTAATCCTATCTAAGGATTGTTGCGTAAGCCTCGTCTACCTTTGACTGCAAACTCTTTGTCCGACTTTTCCTCAACCGTTTTTTACGAAAAAATCAGCGGTATACCTGCTTCTTGATACTTATGGGTAATGGACAGTTTACGAAAGAGGGGCAATCACTTATTTTCTTTCAAACCAGCAATCAGCAACCTGCAATCGACAATGTAGTTATCTCCCCTCACCTTTATCCTCTCCCCGCTGGGTAGAGGAAATTTTAATTATCAATTGCCATTTGCCGAATGTCGTTTTCGTGCGACCACACAGGGTCGGCCCTACCAATAATCTCATTTCTCGCTCTCTTGCTCTAATCTCGCTCTCTTGTTCTCTTGTCATTCCTGCCCATAAATAAATCAGGTGTAAACTCCAGCAGGGAGCCAGTTTTTGTTTTTTTCAATTGACAATCGGCAATCAGCAATCGACAACGTATTTATCCCCCCTCACCTTTATCCTCTCCCCGCTGGGTAGAGGAAATTTTTTTAAATCCGCAATCGGCAACCTGCAATCGGCAAGGTATTTCAAATCTCCCCCTGCCCCTCTTTTATACCGTAAAATTCACTTCGTTCATCACGGCACTTTGAAAGAGGGGCAATTACTTATCTTCTTTTCTCCCTTGGGCAAAGCTGTCCATTGCCCATATCTTTATCTATATAATAAGAAGCAGGTATATCCTGATTTTTGAGGAAAATTACGGGCGATTTGTGGTATTGTCTAGTTTACTTACTCCCAATTTTAACGCCCTTCTTAATCCTATCTAAGGATTGTTGCGTAAGCCTCGCCTACTTTTGACTGTAAATTCTTTGCTTGACTTTTTCTCAACCGTTTTTTACGAAAAAATCAGCGGAATACCTGCTTCTTAATACTTATGGATAAGGGACAGCCCCGCAGGGTAGAGGAATTTTTTTCCAATCCGCAATCGGCAACCAGCAATCTACAATGTATTACTCATATCTCAGCGCATCTATTGGATTTAATTCTGCTGCTTTGCGTGCCGGCATAATTCCAAATAAAAGTCCTACACCAACAGAAAACAAAATCGCTATAACTACCGATGAAATAGAAACTGCAACTGTCCATTTTGCAACTAAAGAAAGCAGTCCTGAAATCAGACTGCCAAGAATAATTCCTGCAATTCCTCCTGTGGATGTCATTAGTATTGATTCTATTATAAACTGATATAAAACATCTCTTTTTTTTGCACCAATTGCTTTTCTTAAACCTATCTCCCGAGTTCGCTCAGTTACAGACACAAGCATAATATTCATAATTCCAATGCCGCCGACAAGTAATGAAATTGCAGCAATAAATCCAAGTAACATTGTCATTGTATTTGCAGTTTCCGTCATTGTTTTTTGAATATCTGCCATATTCATAATACGTAAAGAAGTATCATCTTTTAATTTATATTTTTTCATCAAATAATCTTTTATTTTTTGAGAAACTTCTTCCATAAGCGAAATATCCACAACCTGCACATCAATTGAATCAATATAATTTTTTCCAAGTAACCTATACATAGCAGTGGTAAGCGGAATTATGATAACATCGTCATTATCCCGCCATCCACTTATGCCTTTCTCCGGCAAAACACCTATTACTTTAAAGTAAATTTTATTTATTTTTATCTGCTGATTTATCGGGTCTGTTTCACCAAATAAAGAAGAAAGAACCGTCTTCCCTATTAATGCAACTCTATTTCTTATTTTTAAATCACTTTCTGTAAAAAAATTCCCGTATTCTGGTTGCGAATTTCTCATTTCAGGATAAGCAACTCCGACACCCTGTACCCTTGTATTCCAGTTATTTGATTGAAATACGACCTGCACGCGTCCTTCCACATTGCCACAAACGTTTTTTACACCTTGTATTTTTTTAATCTCTTCTACGTCCTGTTCTGTAAATCTGGTAACAGAACCAGCACCAAGCGATACACCACCTACCCGCCAGGAACCTGGCATAACAGTTAATAAATTTGAACCAAGATTTGATAAACTTTTTTGTATTGATGCCTTTGCTCCTGCTCCTAAAGCCATCATTGCAATTACTGATGCAACGCCTATTAAAATACCAAGCATTGAAAGTGCTGTTCTTAATTTGTTTCCAAGCATAGAATTAATTGCCTGCTTTGCATAATCAACTATCGCTATTCTATCCGGAACAATTCTGTTATTTTTTTCTATTTTTACAGTTTCATTATTATTAACAATTTTATCTTTTTTAATTTTTTCATCTGAAACAATTTTACCATCTTTTAGACGAACAATTCTTTTTGCATAGCCCGCTACATCGGCTTCATGTGTTACTAAAATTATTGTTTTGCCTTCGTTATTTAAGTCAGTAAAAATTTTCATTATTTCTTCCTGCGATTTTGAATCAAGATTACCTGTTGGCTCATCAGCAAGTATGATATCAGGATTATTTATAAGCGCCCTTGCAATTGCTACCCGCTGACGTTCACCACCGGATAATTCATTTGGTAAATTTTTTGTTTTTGTAGAAAGGCCTACGTCTTTTAATCTGTTTAATACATCCTGTGCATCTTTTAATTTACCGCCATAAATAACAGGCAAATAAACATTTTCATAAACATTTTCTCTTGGAAGTAAATGGAACTGCTGAAAAACAAAGCCAATTGTTTTATTTCTTAAAATAGCAAGTTCGTCATCTGAGAACTTTGATATGTCTTCGCCTTTAAAAATATATTTCCCTGAATCAGGCGTGTCTAAAAATCCGATTAAATGCATAAGCGTCGATTTTCCAGAGCCCGAAGGTCCCATAATAGCAACAAATTCGCCTTTGTTAATTTCTAAATCTATTGATTTTAATGCCTGAAATTCAACCTTACCAGTTTTATATGTTTTTGAAATTTTTTTTAATTCAATCATTTTTACCTTCTTATCCTGCCCGGTGGCTGTGGCATAAACGGACTTGTGGTCTCACCTGCCTTTTTATTTTTTAATGCAAAATCCTGCTTTATTATGAGAACCTGTTCACCTTCCTGCACTCCGTTTATTATCTCTGTATTTTCTCCATCTGATAATCCCGTCTCTATTATCCGTTTTTCTCTTTTATTATCTTTTAAAACTATTAAAAAACTTTTCCCTTCAAAACCTTTTTTTATTGCATTGGAAGGAACCAGTAAAATATTATTTTTTTGATTCTGAATGATATCAACATTTGCACTCATTCCTGACCTTAAAAAATCCGGAACCGTATCAGGCAATACATCAACTTCGTAAATCGTTACATTATTCACTGTTTTTGATTCATAATAAATATGGTCAACAACACCTGTAATTTTATTATCAGGATAAGCATCAAATGTTATTAATGCTTTCTGGTCTTTTGCAACTTTGCCTATATCTGTCTCATCAACCTGAACTTTTATAATTAACCTGTCTGATAAAACTATTACTGCATCCTGCTGTGTAACTGTCTGGCCCGGTTCAATACCTCTTACTATGACCTGTCCATTTATGGGTGCAATTAGGGGGATAGGTTTATAAATTTCTTCCCATTCCTTTAAATTTGTCTCTCCCTGCGCTCTTGCAGCATCCAAAATTGCAGCCCTGTCAGAAGAACTCATATAAGCAAGAATTTGCCCTTTTTTTACATACTCACCTTCTACAACAAGTATTTTTTCAACTCTGCCTGCAAGCGGTGGTTTGATTGCCAACCTATTTTGCGGCAGAACTGTTCCACTTGCATTTATTGATATTTTAATATCACCCTTTTTTACAGTTACAATTGTTACTGTTTCTTTGGATTTTTTGGGAATAAAAATTTTAATTCCTGCAAAAATTAATATTATTACAACTATTGAAATTAAAATAATTTTATTTTTTTTCATCTTCAAGTGTTCCTCCTATTATTTGTATCCAGGCAGCTTCAGAAATTAACAAATTTGCCTGTGAATTCAAATATGATTTTTTACTGTTTACAAGGTTATCCTGAATTATTGTCCAGTTATCAAAATTTATAAGGCCATTTGAATATTGAACATCAGCGATTTTAGCACGCTCATAAGCAGCAGACAAAAATTTTTCCTGGACTTCCTGCTGATTTTTCGCGTCAACAAGATTGTTCCACGACTGTTCTAAACTTAACAATATATCATTTTTCCCATATTCAAAATCTTTCTGGGTTTGTTTTAAATACGCATCTGCAGAATTTTTTCTGGCTATTAACAATCCGCCGTCAAGCAATGACACAGAAAGATTGATACCAGCTGTCCAGTTTAAATTTCCATCCGGGGGAAATACATCATCACTTTTTGATACACTGCCGCTTATATTTACAGAAGGAAAAAAATCTCCAATTGCTGATGCCAAAGAATATTCTGCTATTTTTTTGTTTTTTTCAAGTGTTATATAATTATAATTTTTATTTAATAATTCATTGAAATCAGGTCTTGTATTCAAATCAATAAGTAAATTAAAATTTTGTTTTACTTTTAAGTCAGAAAAATCATTTCTGCCCAGTTCTTTTGCCAGAATCTGTTGATTTAATAAAAAACTTCTCTTTGCCTGTTCAGTTTCAAATTCTGCCTGCGCCAAACTTGCTTCTGCATTTAAGAGTGAACCCTTGTGTTCTCTGCCAGCATTATATCTCATCTTTATATCAAGATATTGCCTTTTCCTTCTTGTTAATATATCTTCTGTTATATTTAAAAGTTCCTGCGCTTTCATTAAATTTATATATGCTTGTCTTAATTTATATCTGATATTAGCAGAAATTGTTTTATAATTTAATTCTGCTATTTCAGATTCTTCATTTGATTTGTTAATATCATTTAATGATTTAAAGCCATCAAATAATATCTGCATGCCGGACAAACCATAAGAATAAGATGTTGTTATATTATCCGGCTCAAATTCAACACCTGATTTAGACGCACCTGCAGATGCAGATATCTGTGGGAAAATTGAACTTTTTGCAATCCATGAATTTGCTTTTGCCTGCTCCAGTTTTGCTTTTGCTAGCTGTAATTGCGGATTGTTATTTAATGCCTCTCTCACACAATCATTCCAGTCAAGTTCTTCTGATAATAAAATACTCTGTATAAAAAATAATAAAAAAATAAAGATTATATTTTTTTTCATAATAAATCCTCTGTATATTTTATAATTTAGACGTTTTAGTAGCGCAATATGTTCCCCAGTATCTATTGTAAATTTACAATTTTCGATTTAAAATGTAAGTTTAAAAGTTTTAAAGTAAGAAAGTTGACAAGTTGAAAAGAATTTACGATTTACAATTTACGGTTTTCAATTTTTCTTTTACGGTCAACCACACACAGGGTCGCCCCTACCAATAATCTCATTTCTCGCTCTCTTGCTCTAATCTCGCTCTCGCTCTTTTCATTTGCTGTTTGCTTGTTGCAGGTTGCTGGTTGTTTTTGTTTTTCCAATCGACAATCAGCAACCTGCAATCGGCAATGTAATTATTGTATCTTCCATATCTTTCAAATTTAAAAACAATGTCTTTAAACCGTAAAACGTAAACCGCAAATCGAAAATTTCTTTTCATAAATCGCAAATTGCATTACTGTCCGATTTTCCATTTAGACGGGGGTGGAACCCCGTCTCTACAACTACAATTTTCTGTCATTCCTGTACCTCTGAATAAATCAGGTGTAAACTCCAGCAGGAATTTAAAAACTAGATGCCTGCTTGAGTTTATCCCTGAGAAATCAGGGACAGGCATGACATTTCTAGTTTACAATCGTTTTTTTTAATTTGTCATTCCTGCGAAAGCAGGAATCCAGTTCTTTGTTTTTCCAATCAACAATCAGCAAACGGCAATCTATAATGTAGTTTTAAATCTCCCCTTTCCCCTCTTTACGAAAGCTATCCATTACCCATATCTTCTTTTTTAATAAGAAGCAGGTATATCCTGATTTTTGAGGAAAATTACAGGCGATTTGTGGCGTTGTCTATTTTACTTACTCCCAATTTTAACGCCCTTATTAATGCTATCTAAGGGGTGTTGCGTAAGCCTCGCCTACTTTTGACTGTAAATTCTTTGCCTGACTTTTTCTCAACCGTTTTTTACGAAAAAATCAGCGGTATACCTGCTTCTTGATACTTATGGGTAAGGGACAGCCCTGCAGGGTAGAGGAATTTTTTTCAATCCACAATTGGCAAACGGCAATAGGCAATGTAGCAATCAAATCTTCTAATTCTTCAAAATTTAAAAAAAAATTTTTTTAAATCGTAAAACGAAAATCAAAAATTTTTTTCTTACCCCTCACCATCTTGTTTTTATAACAAATTCAAATTATCAAAAACTTTTCTGTAATGAAATCCAAGTATAGAAAGGGTAATAGCGTCCTGCATCAAATGTGGTTTCTTAAATAACGTCCAAAAAAACATTTTCCAGAAATGTATTTTTCCTTTCCCCCATATTCCAAGTTTCCATATTACTTTTAATAATATTTTCATCTTTAAATTAAATGCCATTTGTGTGTTTTTAGAAAATTTTTTATATTCTCTTAAAAAAATAATTATCCGGTTATAATAATTATCAGGATTAAAAATCGAATTTAAAACTTTTTTATAACCCTCAATTAGTTTTTCTTTGTCCATTTTTGGAATAAAATTTAAATTTATGTCTGTGTTGTTTCCAGAAGGAAACTTTATTATTCTGCCTGCTTCCTGTAATCTTTTATATAATTGGGTCTGCGGCAGAGCGCTTAAAATACCAACCATAGCAGTTACAATACCACTGTTTTGAATAAATTTTATCATATTATCAAAAGTCTTGTTTGTATCAGTATCAAATCCGACAATAAATCCACCCTGGACCTGAAATCCATTTCTTTGTAATATTTTTACCTTTTCCTGCAAATTTTTTCCTGTATTTTGAATTTTTCCACAGGATAATAAACTTTCTTCTTCAGGAGTTTCTATACCAACAAAAACTGTATTAAAATTAGCTTCTCTCATTAACTGCATTAATTCTTCTTCGTCTGCCAGATTTACTGATGCTTCGGTAAATAATGTAAATGGATAATGTTTTTCTTTCATCCATTTACTTATACTTTTTAAAATTAGTTTAATGTGCTGTTTATTTCCAATAAAATTATCATCCACAACAAACACACTGCTGCGCCATCCTGTATCATAAATTGCGTTTAACTCCTGTATTACCTGCTCTGCTGTTTTTATCCTTGGAATCCTGCCATTCATTATTATAATATCACAAAACTCACAGTTAAAAGGGCACCCACGGGATATCTGAATAGATAAAGAAGCATAATTTGCTATATTAATGAGTTTCCAATCAGGTATGGGCGTCTTTGAAATATCCGGTTTCTCATCTGATGTGTAAATTTTTTTTATCTGCCCTTTTTCCAAATCCTTTATAAATTCAGGAATAGTTATTTCACCTTCATTTAATACAAAACAATCAATTTCAGAAAATTCACTGTATCCTGTTGTAAATAAAGGTCCACCTGCAACTATAAACTTATTATATTTTTTTATTCTTTTAATAATTTCATTTACTGATTTCTTTTGAACAATCATTGCACTTACAAACACATAATCAGCCCACTCTATATCACTGTCATTTAATTTTTTAACATTCATATCTATTAATCTTTTTTCCCATGATTCTGGAAGCATTTTAGACACTGTTAAAAGGCCAAGTGGTGGAAATGCTGCTTTTCTCCCAATAAATGGAAGTGCGTATTTAAAACTCCAGAATGTCGCGGGATATTCAGGATAAATCATTAGGACTTTCATAAACTTCCTTTTTTCTGAAAAACTTAATTTTCTTTTTATATTATAGTATCAATAAAACAAATAATATGCAAGAGAAATAAAAGAAATTTAGTAATCCCTCAGTCAAAGTAGGTTTTTATAAAATATTAAGTATTTAAAGGAAAAAGAATAGGAAATAAATTTATGGTTGGATTAACTGCAAAAATATTCAGCGCATTTTCTAATCGTTCATATAAATTATCAGTCTGTTT
>Ga0101944_10001453_pt1 | contig 49135 bp, 39 predicted proteins | sample DewCreD2012metaG_FD_75245 | JGI IMG/M metagenome (GOLD analysis project Ga0101944, IMG submission 75245) | Hot spring sediment bacterial and archeal communities from British Columbia, Canada, to study Microbial Dark Matter (Phase II) - Dewar... ... | reverse complement strand
ATTCGATTAGTCTGTTAATGTGTTCTCTGGTAGATGTTGGTTGGTTCATAACCTCCATTATCTACCAGAGGGCGGTTTTGCTCAAGTGCAGAGCCGCCCTAGTTTTTGTCTAAACACGAGATACAGAATTACAAACCCGGCATTAGCTCAAATACTACCAATGGGTGATTGCATTCCAATCTCGATTAGGATAGAATCAGTGAGTAGATGAAAATCATTGTAGGTAAGGAGGTGAAGACTGTAATAATTCCATCTTTATAACCTGAGGTCATTTAATCTAAATCAGTCTTAAGAGTACATATTTTAGGAGGAATACGATGAAAAAGATTCTGGCTTTGGTTTTACTGCTTTTGATTGTTGCGATGACGGTGTCTCCTGCATGGGCGGCGTTACCTGGTCCTGGTTGGTGGACGTCTTTTCAAATCCAGAACGTTAGCGATGGCGACGCCACTATCGCCTATACTGCTTACTGGAATACTACGGGTTCTAGTGAGACTTATGTCCAGGACGGCACTATCGTTGTAGCTTCTGGCGCTGCGGTGATTTACAACCCTGGGCAAACACCGAACTATCCGACTGGCAATCGTATCGGTTTTGATACCACTGACAGCCACCTTCCTGCTGGGTTCATGGGGGGCGTTGAAGTTTCCTCAGATGCTCCTGTTCGCGCGGTTGTACAGGTTGGCAATAACCCCAACGGCTCTGTCGGGGTTGCTAATGGTCGGGCAGCTGCTTTCTACCAGGGCACGCAGGGTGAGGACGTGGGCACAGAGATTCTCTTCCCCTCTATGAAGCACAACTATTACGGTCAGACCACCACTTTCTTTATCCAGGCGGCTGGTGAAGCAGCTGTCATCAATGCCACGTTCAAGGTCGGTGCGACCACATATCCCCTCACGGGCATTAATATTCCGGCTGGTCGCATCTATCTTCTCGACCCCGTGGCTGCTGGAGTCCCGGCCGGCAATACTTCTTTGGGTTCTCTGACAGTAACTGCTACATCTGGCAAGATCGCCGGTACGGTCGTGGAAACGCAGCATAGTGTATCTGTCGGTACATTTGCGCTCTCGACCAAAGGCTTTGCGCCTGCGGATGCAGACTCAACTATTGTAGCGCCCACCAACAAGCTGGATTTCTTCGGCGGTAACACCGGTTGGCAGATCCTCAATACTGGCGCTACTACTGCCACTGTCGTTGTTGACTTCACTGTGACCAATATACAGCCTGGTTCTCCGGCTGCGACGGCAGGGATTGAAATTGGTGATAAGTATCAGGCCAATATCACTATTCCTGCTGGTGGTACATACTTGTTCTCCAAGGGTCAGGGCAATCTGCAAACGCTGACGCCTCAAGGCGACGCGCCCGCGATGGCGGGTGGCGTATTCCTGGCTGGTATTGCTGTTTCTACCAATAACCAACCGCTTTTGGGTACAATTAACGAGAACAACGGCCCGAACCGCGTGCTCTATTCGGCTTTTAGCGCCAGTTCGGCCACCAGCAAGGTCGCAGCACCGCTGGTGAAGGAAAAGTTCTTTAACTTTAGTACTGGCGTTACGGTACAGAATGTTAGTACTGTTCCCGCCACCGTTAATCTAACCTATAACTGCCAGACGGGTGGAGCTGCCGCTACTTACAATGTTGGTCCATACACCATTGAAGCTGGGGCGGCCATGCCCTTCAATGATATGTCCAATGCCACCCGTTGGGGTTCCGTCAAGGTCGCCGCAAATAGCCAGTGTGCAGTCACCATTGTCAGCACTCAGCCCATTGTTGCTTTGATTCAAGAGGCTGGGGCTGCAGATACCAAGAACTATGAGGGCTTTAACTTGCCCTAGTAGAGAATTGCGTGTCAGTGTAAGTTAATATATCCCAAAACGGGAAGTCATCTTGGTCTTCCGATCGAGGTGACTTCCCGTGTTTTTGTGGTATATACAAATTTGATTTGAAAGGAACGAGAATATGTATACAAAGAGACTCTATTTATACATTTTATACATTTGTCTAGCCTTGTTGTTATTCGCGGGATGTCAAAACACGCCCCCTGCAACTCCCTTGTCCAGTCCTTTGCAGTCACCTGTAAGTACGAGTGTTCTCCCAGAGCCAACAACACTGCCTAGCATCCCAGCGATTCGATTCGAGGAACCTTTGTTGGAGGGTGCCACAGAAGTCTCTGGTACCGGTCCGGCAGGAGTACCCATTCTAATTATAGATGCTTCCCTACAAATAGTCCTTGGCAGCGGCACGATTAACTCTGATGGCAACTTTTCCATACAGGTAGCTCCACCGTTGATTGCCCCAAACCTGATAGGGATTATGTTGGATGAGGGTCAGTCTTCGCCCTATTCCAAAGAGCAGTTGCCCTGTATAGATCGCTGCCGTGATCAACCTATGGTCGGATTACTCTTTGATCGTGTTGCAGTACAACGGCCTTGAATATGCCTGTGAAATTCTGTCGGTGAGAGATTGTGGGCTTGAGTACCTATACCGACTACAAGGATGTTGAAATTGACGACATTCTCGATCGCCTTCCTGGTGGCGAGGGTGACTCTACCACACGCGACCTCATCCGCCGCGCCTACGACTTCGCCGCCGCTGCCCACGACGGCCAGAAACGCAAGTCCGGCGAACCCTACATCGTCCATCCGCTCAGTGTCGCGCAGCTCTTAGCCGAAATGCACTTCGATCCGGCGGTGATTGCCGCCGGATTGTTGCATGATGTGCTTGAGGATTGCGACGTGCCGCGCCCGGAGTTGGAGGCGCAGTTTGGGCAGGAAGTCCTCACCCTGGTCGAAGGCGTGACCAAGCTGGATAAGGTCGAAGAGCGGGTCAAGGAAGACAGTCAGCGTTCCCGCGACCTGCAAGAGCTGGAAAGCCTGCGCAAGTTGCTCCTGGCGATGGTGCAGGACGATGTGCGGGTCATCTTTATCAAACTGGCCGACCGCCTGCACAACATGCGGACGCTCGGTTCGTTGACGCCGGAGAGCCAGTTGCGCATGGCGCGCGAAACACTGGAAATCTTCGCGCCGGTCGCCAATCGGTTGGGGATCTGGGTGTGGAAGGCGGAATTGGAAGACCTCTCTTTCCGCTATCTCAATCCTCCTATGTTTCACGAGTTGGAACGGTTATTGATCGCCCATCAAGAAGAGCGTGCTGCTCAGGTGGCGGAGCACATCGCTATCCTGCAAGCGGCGTTGACCAAAGAGGAGATTCCTGCCAGAATTAAGGGGCGTCCCAAACACATCTACAGTATTTACAACAAGATGCGGCGGAAAAACCTGTCTTTTGCCCGTATCTATGATACGATTGGCCTTCGTGTGCTCGTTGAGAATACCTCGCAGTGCTATCAGGTTCTGGGCATTGTGCATCATCTGTGGACGCCGGTGCCGGGGGAGTTCGATGATTACATCGCCCACCCCAAGCCCAATAACTATCAAAGCCTGCATACCGCTGTGATTGGCAAGAACGGCCTTCCGCTGGAGATTCAGATCCGTACGCACGAGATGGACGAAATCGCGGAATTCGGCGTGGCGGCGCACTGGCGTTACAAAGAGGATAAAGTCTTGCTTAGTGCGGAGGCGATAGAGCAAATCTCTAGCGTGCGCCAGAGTGTCCAGGAGTATTCGGATGAAGTCGATGATGTGCGAGCCTTCGTGGCCTCGGTGCGCGCGGACGTTTTTCAGGATCGCGTCTACGTCTTTACGCCACATGGACGGCTGATCGATTTGCCCCAGGGCGCGACCCCCCTCGATTTTGCCTACGCCGTGCATACCGAGATCGGTCACACGTGTCGCGGCGCCAAAGTAGATGGCCGCTGGACACCGTTGTATTACCAACTCAAGACCGGTGAGCAGGTTGAGATTATCCGTGGACGCAAGGGTGGTCCCAGCCGTGACTGGCTCAACGATGAGTTGGGTTACACCAAGACAACCCGCGCCCGGCAGAAGATCAAACAATGGTTTCGGCGGCAGGGGAAGGAACAGAACATCGCGCAAGGTCGTATGACCGTCGATAAACTGTTGCGTCGTCTGGAGCTGGTCCTCTCGATGGATGAAGTGGCCGAGTTGTTCCGCAAACACTACAACAACACGGACGATTTCCTGGCCGCGGTCGGCATCGGTGATATTAGCAGCACAGCGATTTCCCGCCGCTTGGAAGGCTACATCAGCCAGTTTGCCGAAAAGCCGCGCGAAGAAGACACCGGTGAGGATGAAGAAGAGCTGTATGCCGGCACGCCGGCAGCGTTGCCGGATGTGGTGACGGGGGCGATCAGCATCCGCGGCACCGGCGGAATCCTGACCCATCTGGCGAAGTGTTGCAATCCTATCCCCGGTGATGATGTCGTGGGGTACATCACCCGTGGCCGCGGTGTGACCGTGCACCGGCAGGATTGTCCCAACATTGTACGCATGGGACCGCAAGATATGGAGCGTCTGATCGATGTGGATTGGGGCCCCGATAAACACACGTTCCCGATTCAAGTGGTTGTGACGGCTTACGACCGTTCAGGGCTGTTACGCGATATCACCGAAGTCATCGCCGACAATGACATCAATATGGCCTCTTTAAGTACCGGCAAGCGTAGTCGTTACAACATTATCCCGGTGAATATCACCCTGGAGGTGCCGGATTTATCGACGTTGACGCGCGTTTTGGCAAAAATCGAGCAAATCCGCAATGTCATCGATGCCCGGCGTATGGTATAGCGCGTTTCGCTAACAAAAAGCCCCCTGTGACAACCACAGGGGGCTTTTTATTTATGTTCTGGTATTTACGGTGCAGTTAACACAGCCTTCTGCCAATCGAGATATTCCCACCGTGTCTGTTTCTGCGGTTCCAGCCAGGCATTGTACTGGTCTTCACGCATTTGCCGCAACGTGGCTTCATCCACCGGACGCTCCTCGTGCCCGTTGACGTAGATCACGTAGTATTGCCCGTCGCTGCCCAACGTCGGTTCTGCTGCCTTGCCAACTGGGGTATTGAAGACAACTTGTTCTATCTCTGGCCCTAATTGCCCGCCCAGGTAGCCAACCGGGACCCAACCCAACGCATAGCCGGCCGTCTGGTCGCTCTCGTCGTTGTTGAGTTCGACGATCAAACCTGTCGGATCCTCGCCATTCTCGATCCGTTCACGAAGCGCCATGCCTGTCTCATCACTGTCCACTGCGAAAATGATCGGATCGACCTGATCCGAAGTCTGTGGGACGTCTGCTCCAATGATGGCAATGAGTTGCTCACGCAGGAGACTGGTCTCGACCATCGTGCGGAAATCTTGCTCCGAAAGCTTGCTCGGTTCCAGGATATTCTCTTTGAGATCCGAGTATAGTTCCTCGAAGCTCTTAATGGTGGTCGTATCTGTGACCGTCTCGGCTGCAGTGCGGTCGTAACCAAGCATTTTCTCGATTTGCAGGGCTACATCGTCTTGGCTTACGGACAGGCCGCGGGCTTGTGCTTCTTTTCGCACCAGTTCCTCTTCGAGCATGGTGTCCAAAACCTGTTTGCCGAGTACTGAAGCCATGTTGGCCGAGAGCTGGCTATCTAAATTGCTGACCGTGTTCTGCAAGTACTGGGAATAACTCTGCATCGTTTCGTCAGTGGAATCAATTTGCGAGAGGTAATATCGATTCATGTCGAGTTGGCGGCGCATCAACAGACGTTCGTAGTACAAACGGCGCTGAAACTGCTGCGTGGTAATGGCGACGCCATCGACGCGCGCCACCGGCCGGCGGGCTTTGACCACCAGTTCCGTGACCAGCCCGTAGCCGATGATCAGCAGAATGGCCGCCACAACGCCAATCGCCGACCACGTCAAAATCCGGTTTAGTTTTTCCTCTTTAACCCGCCGGGCCACCTGCCGGCGCGTCAGTGTTTTGGGGGTACTTTCTTTTTTAGCCATACGTGAGTCTCCAACAAACACCGGGCATAGGATATCCTCCTATGCCCGGCCTGCCAAAGTTAACCTCTCATTTTTGCAGTTCGGCGACGAAGGGCAGCAAGGCCATGTGCCGCGCGCGCTTGATCGCCACCGTCAATTGCCGTTGGTGCTTGGCGCACACACCCGTTTGGCGGCGCGGGCGAATTTTGCCGCGATCGCTCACAAACCGGCGAAGCAGATCGACATCCTTGTAATCGATGCCCCCCGATTTCTCATTGCAGAAGTAACAAACCTTGCGGCGTGGCGCAAAACGGCGGCCACGACGTTGTCTGAAATCGCTCACAGTTTATCTCCTTGATCAAAATGATTTGGATTATCCATCTCTTCGTCAACGAAGAGGTCGGCTTCCTCTTCGGACGCGCTTTCGTATCCGTCCAGGAAGATCAGTTCCTGGGCGACCAGTTCGGTGCGATAGTGTCGCTCTCCATCCGGACCTTCCCAACAACGGGTTTGCAAGCGACCTTCGACGTAGACCTGGGAGCCTTTGTGGAGGCGTTTCTTGCACAATTCGGCCAATCCACCCCACGTCACGACGTGAAACCATTCCGTTTCTTCCTGCCGCTCACCTTCGTTGTTGGTCCACCCCCGTGTTGTGGCTACGCTAAAGGATGCCACCGGACGCCCGCTGGCGGTGAACCGCATTTCCGGGTCACGCCCCAGGTAGCCGATAATCATCACTTTGTTAAGTCCACGTACCATTGAAGTGCCTTTGTTGAACGCTTTTAGTCTTCGTCTTCGTCGTCGAAAATCTCGTCGTCGCTAACGTCTTCCTCTTCAAATATGGGGATGGCTTCTGGTCGTGGGCCGCGCTCCGGCTTCTCCGGCGGGAATTCGTCGTCGACGCGGATGACCATTTCGCGCAAAACACCTTCGGCCAGGGTGAGGCTGCGCCGGAACTCGGACACTTTCTCCGGCAACATGGCGCACTGTACCAGGTAGTACTGCCCTTCCTTTTGGTTTTTGAGGGTGTACGCAAGCCGGCGCAATCCCCAGCTCTTGAAGCTGAGTACGTCGGCGCCTGCCTGGGCGAGGTATCCTTTCACCCGGTTGAGCAGGTTTTCTTTGTCCTCCTCACTGAGTGTAGGATTGATGACGAACAACAACTCGTAATTATTTTTCTTTTGTTTAGCCAAGACGGATTGACCTCCTTTCCATGGGATTACTCCTGGTCTTTTGCCAGGAGCAGAAAGTCCGTCTCCAGACACGCGCCAATCTTACCACATAACACCGGTTTGGCAAATACGGGTGAGGCAAAGACTACAAAAGTCTCAGCAGACCGTGAAACTTTGTAGTCTGGCTCCTGCAAATACGACAAGCGGCCTTGTGCAGGGCCGCTTGTCGTTGTGAGTTTGCGCCGGTCTATAAGCCGGATTCTGTCATGGGCAGTCATCTGTCTGGGACCGGCGTCACCGCCGGCCTCTAGCAGCCTACCCGGAGGTTGCCCCTGGGGGAGGAAGCGGGTCACTTCCCGGTCTTGCGACCGTCCCTCCTGCTTGGCCTTGCTCCCAACGGGGGTTGCCTGGCCGTGCCGGTTGCCCGGCACGCCGGTGGTCTCTTACACCACCTTTTCACCCTTACCCGGTCTGACGACCTGCGGCGGTTTGTTTCTGTGGCCCTGTCCGCGGGTTGCCCCGCCCGGGCGTTACCCGGCGCTGTGCCCTCTGGAGTCCGGACTTTCCTCGCATAGCCGGTTACCCGGCCACACGCGACTGCCTGACCAACGCAAGCTCTACCCTAACGATACTACGTTTTGGCGTTCCGTCAATGCAGCGTCCACAGGATGATCTCCGGCGGGGCGAGGAAACGCGCGCGCGGCGCGCCCAGACCCTCCATCCCTAATCCCCGGCTGACGTAGAGCGTGGTGTTCGCCTCGCGGTACAATCCCATTTCGTATTTCTTTCCCCAGCGCGAACTGGTCGCCAGCGCACCATAGAACGGCAAGCGGAGCTGTCCGCCGTGTGTGTGACCGCACAAATAGAGTTGCACGCCGAGTTCAGCCGCTACCGGCATCAGGTCGGGCGTGTGGTAGAGCAGCACGCTGACCGCATCGTGTGGCGCGGACTGCATCAGGCGTTGCAGGGCGGCGGTGTCGCGCGCCTCATCGTAAGTCGTGCGCACGCCGAGCAGGTACAGGCGGACACCGCCATGCTGGATGAGCTGGGCTTCATCATCGAGCCAGCGCAGGTGCATCCCGGCGAAAATTCCAGGCACATGGCCGGGGACGTCCACCACCGGGCTGCCGGTGATGGCGTAAACGCCAAGTGGCGCATCCAACTTCGCCAGCAACGCTCGCGCACCGGCCTGGGCTGTCGGGTCGTATACCGAAGAGAGGTTGAGATAATCGCCGGTCAGCACGATGAGATCGGGGGCGAGCGCCGCGACCAGCGCCAGCAGGGCGTCTTCGCGCGGCGATTGCCCTTCGAAGTGCAGGTCGGAGATGTGCAAGACGCGCAGGGGCGGGGTGTTTTCGTTCCACTGCGGCGGATGATAGGTCTGCCGGGTGAGGCCCAGGCGGAAAGGCTCGATCCAGGTGGCGTAGATGGCGGCGGCGCTCAAGAGCAGGTTGATGGCGGTGAAGAGCGCCAGACCGGGCGTAGGGGGGAGGAGCAGGGCGATGATCCAGGAGAGGAGCACCCGCGCCAGGGTCAGTCCGAGCAGCGGCGGTGTGACCGGCCCCCACGAGCGCCGTTTGACCGGCAGCAGGCCGAGCATCGCCCAATCGATGGCGACGAACCCTGCGCTGATCCCCATTGCCGGAAGGCGCAGCGCTTGCCAGGGCCAGCCGCCGATGGCCGCCAGTGCCGCCCACGCCGGCAGGAGTTTCAGCGGCGCGATTCGCCCAAGCTCGCCGGTAACGATTAGCGCGAGGTGGACGAAGGAGCTGCGTCCGTCGGCGCGGTCTGAAGGGATGGTGGGATGAGGGGGAGTCGTCATTTTGAATCGAAGAAACGTGCGATTTCGTCGCGGGTGAAGGTGGGCAAGGGGCGCTCCCCCTGCGCGTCACGCAGCACGACGCCCGGCGTTTCGCGTAGTCTGCCGATCACCGTCGCCGTGATGCCCTCGTGGTCGAGCGCCCGGACGATGCCTGCCGCGCTCTCGGCGGAAACCGCCGCCAGCAGCGCGCCCGAAGCAATCAGGCCGAGCGGGTCCAGGTGCAGCGCCTCGCAGAGCGCCCGTGTTTCGGGGTAGATCGGCAGGCTATCGCCGTCTACAATCGCGCCCACGCCGGCTGCCTGCGTCATCTCATAGATGCCGGTGGCGATGCCACCTTCGGTGGGATCGTGCATCGCGTGGACCTCGCCGGACGCCGCCACGATCGTAGCATCGCGCACGACGCTGATGCCCGGATCGTGCAAGAAGTGTGCGGCGCGGGCCAGGAGCGTCGTTTCGACTTTGCCACACAACCGGTCGGCGGCTTCGCGGGCCAGGATCGCCGTCCCCTCCACACAGATGCCTTTGGTGAGGATGAGCGCGTCACCGGGCCGCGCGCCGTCCGAGCGCACCAATCGCTCCGGCGTCACCTCGCCCAGCATCGCGCCGATGACGATGGGCCGTTCCAGCCCGTAGGTGATCTCGGTGTGGCCTCCCACCACGGTCACGCCGACGGCGTGGCCGGCGCTGTGCAGTTGGTCAAAGATGCGCTCCACCACGGCCCGGTCGGTGGTGCCTTCCGGCAGCAACAGCGTGGAAATCATCCAGCGGGGCTGCGCGCCCAGGCAGGCCACATCGTTGGCGTTGACGTTGACCACGTACCAGCCGATTTCGTCGGTGGCAAAGGTGATGGGATCGGTCTTGGCGATGAGGTAACGATCCCCGAAGTCGATCACGGCGGCGTCGCGTCCCAGTCCGGGGCCGAAGACCACGCGCGGATCGGGCTGGCCCAGGGTGCGACTTAACAGGGCAACCAGATCGGGTTGGGGCAGTTTGCCGACGGGATAGGGTGTGGGGCGCTCTGTCCCCCCCGGCGTGGGCGCGGAATGGGTGCATGCCGCAGGGTCTTTTTGTGGTTGAAGATGATGGTTCATTAACCTTAGCCTGGTTTCCTTGACGGGGATTTATTCTGTCACCAGAATGGCGATTTCGTCGATGGCCGAGCCGTAGGCATGGCCTGAGGCGTAAATATCCACCCGCTGTATGGCTACCGGCTCGATCCCTTTGGCGCGCATCAGGGGGAGCAGGTCAGGGGATTCGTAGTTGTGCCAGACGCCGGGCTGCGCCACTTTGATGTGCACGGCCTGCCATTCGCAGCTCTGGCACACAGGCTGATTGTTGTCGCCTTCCTTGACGTAGAACCCTTGCAGCCATTCGCGCAGCGCGCCGGTCCGGTCGGTATATTTGATGCGGATCATCACCGGGCACTCAGTTCCCAGAGAGCCGCATACGCTGAGCGTTTGGGTATCTATCCGCAGGCGCGCGCGCACGCGCAGCGATTGGACGCCGCGAATGTCCTGGTCGATCTGCTGGGTAATGCCGGCTTCGGAGAATCCTTGTCCCATCCGTTCCAGCAGGACGATGTGGCGATTGTCGGCCAGCGTGACTTGCCGCACTGTTCCGCTGCTCTGGTCGGCGAAAGCCGTGCGGCTGAAAACTTCCCACGTCCCCTCCAACGGCAGTTCGAAATCGCCGTTGCGATTGCGCAGGATGTCACGTTCGCCGGTGTAAATCTCTGTCAACCCGGCGGCAGTGATTTCAGCCCGCTGTAATTCGCCGAGGATGAACTTTTCTCCGGTTTCTGGATTAGGGATGCGCGCTTTCCCGCTGCTGACGGCGAACTCCGTTTGATCGTCTTCTACAACCACCGTATACGCGCCCCTCTCCATTTCGGCGGCGCCATGCGGTGTCTGGACGTGCAGCACTGTCGGGCGGTCGTTGTCTTCCACGGCAATTTGCGTGTTAGCCCCACGCCGGATAGCCAGCGTGATCTGATTGGGCAGACGGCTGACCGAGAAACGGGGCGATTGGGCATTCTCGATGGTGATATCGGTTTCACCGTAGAGTTGCACGGTGACGATGGGCGGTGTGGGAGTCCCAGGGACGTATCCCTCCGGGTGATAGAAGAGCAGCCACGCTTCGGCGTTTTCGGAGAGCCGGAACGTGGTTTTGTTGGTGATTTCGGTCTCGCTGCTGAGGAGGGTGGAGGTCGAGCTACCCGGTTCCTGCCGGGCAACGACCCCCGCGCGTGGTTGGATGAAGACTTTGAGGGGCCGTGTGGTGTTCATCACTAACCAGCGTATACTCCACGGGGTACCCACAGCGAGGATGACACACATGCAGAAGGCCGTGAGTAAGATAACCCAGGCGAGCGTTTCGATTTTCTTGAATTTGTTCATCGATGAGATTTTTCACCAGCGGATATGGAAGCCGCTCAAGAAGTTTTTCGGCGGTTGCCAATCGACGTCCAGATGGTCGACCAGCCCATAACGCGGCCCTTTCTGGACCTGTTGCACCAGACGCTCTAGCTTGGGACGCGGCCCCTCTGCCCAAATCTCAACCGTCCCATCGGCGCAGTTGCGCACCCACCCCGCAACCTCCAGAGGCAGCGCCTGCATCTGGACGAAGCTGCGAAAACCCACACCCTGCACGTGTCCGTGGACGATGATGTGTACGGCCGTTTTCGTATGATTGACCTCGGTCATATAATCCTCCTGCCTCTCCTATTCTATCAAACTCACCCGGTCTGGCAAATAGCGAAGTCTCAGTAGATCCAAAAATGCTCCAAGGGGATCGTCAGATCCCCGTTCTGGTCTGGCGATCCAGACCAAGCAGAATTGGATCTACTGAGTCTTTGTCATTCGCTCAAACCGGTTTATAATGTACTGGCTTATGGACACAGGCCGCCACCGTTTGGTCGCTTTCAATGCGCATTTGCTGTCTGCCGGAGACTCGTATCGTAGCGCCGGCATCGCCGTTTATGTGATGAATCTGCTGCGTGGGTTAGCCGCGCTGGACAGCGATTTGCGTTATCAGGTGTTGCTGGGCGATAAGCGTTTGTCGCCCACCGACTTTGATTTGCCGGTGCGCTTTTCGCGTGTCTCTACCATTCGTCCCGCAGCGCGCATCCTGTGGGAACAATGTGTGTTGCCGGGGGTGCTGCGCCGTCTGGGGGCGGATGTGCTTCACGCGGCGGCTTTCGTGGGGCCGTTGCTGTCGTCTTGCCCGCAGATCATCACCGTTCACGATCTGAGCTTTTTGCGCCACCCGGAGTTTTTCCGCCGTGGCAACCGTTTGTACCTGGGAACCTTCACCGGCATTGCCTGCCGCCGCGCTGCTGCGGTGATCGCCGTGTCGCAGTTCACGGCGCGGGAGGTGCAGCAGCTTCTGCGCGTACCGGCAGAGCGCGTTCACACGATCTACCACGGCATTGATCCACGCTTTCGCCCACTGCCACCGGCCGAAGTCGCCGCCTTCCGCCAAAAGATGCAGTTGCCCGACCGCTTTGTGCTCTACCTGGGAACGCTGGAACCGCGCAAGAATCTCACACAACTCGTGCGCGCCTTTGCCCGCCTGCGCGATCCTGACGTGCATCTGGTGCTGGCCGGGGGGCGGGGCTGGCTGTATGAAGAGGTCTTCGCCGAAGTCGAGCGCCTGGACCTTAGCGCGCGCGTCCACTTTCCGGGCTTCGTACCCGCCGAGACGCAGGCGCTATGGTATAATGCGGCCGAGGCTTTTGTGTACATTTCACACTACGAGGGCTTCGGTCTTCCGGTGGCAGAGGCGTTGGCCTGCGGCGTCCCTACGTTGGCGGCCGCGACGTCTTCGCTGCCTGAAGCCGGCGGTGATGGCGTGCTGTTCGTTGATTCCGCCGACGTGGAAGCTATCGCTGCACAATTGCACCGGTTGCTGACCGATGCGCCATTGCGCGCGGAATTGCGCCGGCGCGGATTGGCGCACGCGGCGCGTTTTACGTGGGCCGAGACGGCGCGCCAGACCGAAACTCTCTACCGGCACGTTTTGGAGTTGAGAAAAGAACGGTTATGAATGGAAAACAACGCAATGCAGCACCATTGTGGGTTGTGGCGATCGATATCGTCATGATCAATGTGGCGATGGGACTGGCTTATCTTTTTCGTTACCGGTTGCAATGGTTTGTCGATGTCGTCTTCGACGCACCGTTTTCCGCTTATTTGCCGTTCTGCGCTTTATTCACCGTCACGATTCCCCTGGTGTTGTGGTTTGAAAAAGCCTACACCCATTGGCGCGGGCGGATTTGGATCGATCAGGTCTTCCAAATCATGACCGCTGTAGCCATTACGCTTGTACTGGCGCTGGCGTTGGCCTTTGCGTTCCGCCCTCTCGTCTATTCGCGGTTGTTGCTTCTGGAAGGCGGCCTCTTTATGGTGGCCCTGATGTCCATTGGGCGGGCCGTGGCGTTGGCGGTACAGGCGCACCGGCGCCGTCGGGGGATCGGGGTACGGCGCATTGTGATCGTTGGGGCGGGTGAAGTGGGCCGGCGGGTGATGCGCACGCTGGTGGCACGCCCAGACCTGGGCTATCACATCGTCGGTTATGTGGACGATAACCCGGACAAAGGGGAAGGGGGCTTGGGACGCATCAAGGGCCTGGGCGATCTCGACAAACTTCCCAAGATCATCGACGCCGAGAACGTGGATGAGGTCATCATCACTCTGCCCTGGACGTACCAGCGTCGCATCTTGAGCATCCTGCGCGAGTGTGAACGGCGGCATGTCGCTGCGCGGCTTGTGCCGGACTTGTTCCAGATGAGCCTCAGTCACGTCGAGGTGAGTGACCTGGGAGGCTTACCCCTGATCGAGGTGCAGGAAATTGCCTTCAGCAAGACTGCGTTGTTCATCAAACGCGTGATTGATGTGGTGGGGGCGAGTCTGGGATTGCTGTTCGGCTGGCCGCTCTTTCTGCTCATTGCTCTGGCGATCAAGTGCGATTCACCGGGGCCGGTGTTGTTTTTGCAGGAACGGGTGGGCAAAGACCATAAGCGTTTTACAATCTACAAGTTCCGCTCGATGCGGGTGGGCGCCGAAAAAGAGCTGGAGAGTTTGAAGGAAGCCATCGAGCATAACGATATCACGTTCAAAATGCGCGATGATCCGCGTATGACGCGGGTGGGCCGGTTCTTGCGCCGGTTCAGTATCGATGAGTTGCCCCAGGTCATCAACGTGCTGAAGGGCGATATGAGCCTGGTTGGCCCGCGCCCTCCGATTCCTGCCGAAGTGGAGCAATACCAACCCTGGCATCTCAAACGTCTGGCTGTGCCGCCCGGCATGACCGGCATGTGGCAGGTCAGCGGTCGCAGCGAGCTAACCTTCGACGAGATGGTGCTGCTGGATTTGTACTACATTGAGCACTGGTCGCCGTGGCTCGATCTGGCGATTATACTACGGACTATACCCAAAGTGCTTTTGGGCGATGGCGCTTATTGATTCTGTAGCTGCGCTTGCTATGGCATGCGCCGGTTAAGTGTGCGATATCGGTCAAAGAGGTAAAAAACATGCATTTATGGGAATTTACCGCTGAAGAGCGGCAGGCTTTACTCGATTTTACCCGCGCGCTGGTGCGTACTCCCAGCTTCCCCGGCCGTGAAGGGGCGGTGGCGGCACTGATCATGGACGAAATGCGCCGTCTTGAGTTTGATGCTGTGTGGATGGATGACGCGGGCAATGTCATTGGCCGTGTGGGGCCGCAACAGGGCCCGGCGTTGATGTTCGACAGCCACATGGACACGGTTGCGGTGACCGACCCCGCAACCTGGCGTATCGATCCGTTCGGCGCGGAGGTGCACGAGGGCCGGCTTTACGGCCTGGGCGCGTGCGACATGAAGAGCGGCCTGGCAGCGACCGTGTATGCCGCCGCGCTGTTGAAAAAACACGGCGTGGCGCTGGAAGGTCCGCTGCTCGTGGCGTGTGTTGGTTTGGAAGAGCCCGCCGAAGGCACGTGCACGCGGGTTCTGTTCGAGGAGGATCATCTGCGCCCGGATTGGGTGGTGATTGCCGAACCGTCGAACCTCCAGGTCGTGCGCGGCCAACGCGGGCATGTGGAAATGACGTTGAGCGTCAAAGGCCGTTCGGCGCACTCTTCGGCCCCCGAACTGGGCCACAACGCCATTTACGCGGCTGCGCGTTTGGTCTTCAATTTGGAAATTCTCTCCGGGCAGTTGGCGGACGACACCTTTCTGGGGCCGGGCATTCTGGCCGTCACCGAAATTCGCTCGCATGGCGCGAGCCGCAACGCCATTCCCGATCTGTGCGAGATGACGCTGGATCGCCGTTTGACCGTCGGCGAGACCGAGGCGAAGGCCCTGCTCGAAGTCCAGCGCGTCATCACCCGTGAGGGCGCAGACGCAGAGGTCAAAGTCATCGAAGAAGAAGTGACGACGCACACCGGCAAGACCTATCGCGTGCGGCGCACGTCGCTGCCGTGGGCTTTCGAGGAGCGTCACCCGCTGATCAAGGCCATGCTCCGGGCTGCCCAGACGGTGGGCCTGCGTTCGGGATTGACGCGCTGGCGTTTCGCCACGGAGGGCGCCTATACCGCCGCTGTGGCCCAGGTGCCCACCGTGGGCTTTGGCCCCGGCAATCCCTCACTGGCGCACACGGTCGACGAGTACGTTGAAGTCGAGCAGATTTATGCTGCTGCCCAGGCTTACGCGGCGCTGGCGCTGCAACTGCTCAGCAGGAAATAGGACGCGGATTTAACGGATTGCCTGGATTCCTCTGGTGTGTTCATAGGCGGTGGCTTTTCATGGCTACCGGACATTTCACCACGAATCTTCACTAATCTTCACGAACAGAGAACATGACTCTACTGCAAAAAGGGAAATTCACCACAGAGGCACGGAGAACACAGAGGAATCTTTATTTTTATCTTGAATGAAATTGATTTTCCGGTTAGCAATATCAATTTTATCAAAATACAGTTAAATAGAACTCCGTGACCTCTGTGTCTCCGTGGTGAAAATCTTGGTTTTTTCAGTAGACTCAGAACATTAGTGTGAATTCGTGAAGATTCGTGGTTGATTTCTGAGAAAGAACGGAGACGGGACAATGGTAGAATTCAATATTGCATCGGAGATTCAGCAGGCGCTTGACGCCGGGAGGCCGGTGGTGGCGCTGGAATCCGCGTTGATCACGCACGGCTTTGCCTATCCGGCCAATGTTGACATCACCCGACGGATGGCCGAAGCAATCCGGGCCGCGGATGCCGTTCCCGCCGTCATCGGGATATGGCGCGGCGCGGTGCGGGTGGGGTTGAGCGATGCGCAGGTGGAGACGTTGGCGACAGACCCCACCGCTGCCAAAGTGAGCGTGCGCGACCTGCCGTTGATCGGCGTGCGCGGGGTCCACGGTGGGACGACGGTGGCGACGACGACGCTGCTGGCGCACCGCGCCGGGATCCGCGTTTTTGCGACGGGCGGCATCGGCGGCGTGCATCGCGGTCATCCGGAGGACATCTCCGCCGACTTGCCCGTGCTGGCCTCCACGCCGTTGATTGTCGTGTGCGCGGGGGCCAAGTCTATCCTCGACATCCCCCGCACGTTGGAATACCTCGAAACGTGGGGGGTGCCGGTGCTCGGCTGGCAGACCGACGAATTCCCGGCCTTCTACAGCCGCACGTCCGGGTTGCCGGTGGATCAGCGCGTCGATAGTGCGGATCAGGTGGTGGACGTTTTCCAGGCGCAGCGGGCGTTACATCTGCCGCAAGGGCTACTGGTCGCCGCGCCTCTCCCCGCCGAGGACGAAATCCCCGCCGCAGAGGTCGAACCGCTCATCGCGCAGGCCGTCGCCGAGGCCGACGCGCAGGGCGTCACCGGCAGGGCCATCACCCCCTTCATCCTCGCGCGCATGGTCGCCCTCAGCGACGCGCGCACGAAACGCGCCAACGAGAGCTTGTTGCTCAACAATGCCCGCATCGCGGCGCACATTGCGTGCAGTTTCGCGGCGCTGCGGTAAACGAGGACCTATGTGCGGAATTTTCGGTATTGTGACGAAGACAGAACAACAGCTCGGCCCGATTCTGATTGAAGCGGCGCAACGATTGGCTTACCGCGGCTACGATTCGGTGGGCTGCGCCACTTTTCACGCCGACGGCACGGTGGATTTGCGTAAGGACGTCGGCAAGGTCGGCCCGGTGGCGGAGCGGTTGAACTTCGCGGAGATGAGCGGGACGCGCGGCATCACGCAATTGCGCTGGGCTACTTTCGGCGCACCGTCGCCGGTGAACGCACAGCCCCACTTCGACTCCGACGGCGACCTGGTGGGCGCGCACAATGGCAACGTTGTCAACAACGTGGAGCTGCGCGCGGCGTTCCTGGCGGAGGGGATGACGGTGCGTTCGACCAACGACGGCGAATCGTGCGTTCATGCCGTGGAGCGTTACGTGGATCGGGGCGCTTCGATGCTGGACGCGATCCGCCATGCGTATGGTGACCTCGAAGGCGACTACTCCTTCGTCATCGGGCGGGTTGGCGAGGCGGAACTCTATGCTTTCAAGAAAGGCTCCGGCCTGGTGGCGGGTCTCGGCGAGGATTTCACGTGCGTCTCCTCGGATCTGCCCTCGATTCTGCCTCTCACGCGGCGCATCCTGCACCTCAACGACGGCGAGATCGTCGTCCTCAGCGCGAACACGGTACAGCTTTACCGGGTAGATGACGGCAGCCCGATTGCCCGCGAGGTCGAGGTCTTCACCGAGAGCATGGATGCGGCGGTCAAGGGTGGGTATCCGCACTTCATGCTCAAGGAGATCCACGAGCAGCCGCAAGCGGCCGGGGAACTCATTCACTTGCTGGACGCTTCGCGGCACGTCGCGCCGATGGTCGAGCGGATGGCGCAGGCGCGCCATCTCTACTTCATCGGTTGTGGGACGAGCTATCACGCCTGCATGCTCGGCGCGGTGTACCTGGCGCAGTTGGCCGGGCGTGCGGCGATTCCGATATTGGCCCCGCAGTTCATCCCGCAGTACGCGCCCACAGTCGGGCCGGAGGATGTGGGGGTGTTCGTCAGCCAGAGCGGTGAGACCAAGGATGTGCTCAATGCGTTGGAAGCCGCGCGGGTGCGTGGCATGGGCGCTTTGGGATTGGTCAATGTGTTGGGGTCCACGCTGATGAAGGAGAGCGAGCGGTATCTGCCCCTGGCCTGCGGTTACGAGATCAGCGTCCCGGCGACCAAGACCTTCGTGAACCAGGTCATCGCCTTTCTGTACCTGGCGTTGCGGATGGGCCATCACAGTACTGCATTATTGCACAGCCTGCCCGGTCTCATCGAGACGACGGTGGCGCAGACAGAGGCCACCCTGGTCGCCATCGAGCCTCGTTTTAGAGACATCGGCGACCTGTATTGCCTGGGCTATGGTGCGACCTATCCCATCGCCCTCGAAGGCGCGCTCAAATTCAAAGAAGTGACCTATGCGCACTGCGAGGGGATGCTCTCGACGGAGTTCAAACACGGGCCGCTGTCTGCCGTTTATGAAGGCTATCCGGTCATTTTTGTCTGCAGGCCGGGCGACGTGCCGGTGATGATCAGCGGCCTCAACGAGACGACGGTACGCGGCGGCTACACGGTCGTCGTCGCCGAAGAAGACGCGCGGCTGCGCGCCAATGCCCACGAGTTGATCGTGCTGCCTGCCTCTGGGCCGTTGCTGGCGCCGCTGCTGGCCGTGTTGCCGCTGCAAATGCTGGCGTATCGTGTCAGCGTGGCGCGAGGCTACGATCCAGATTTCCCCAGGAATTTGAGCAAGACGTTGACGGTGGATTGAAGGGTTGGATTACAGGTATTGTTTGACCTTCTCTAACAAAACCTCCGGTTCCACCGGTTTGGAGATGAACTCGCGGATGTTCAAATATTGATCGGTGGGGAACGCGGCGGCGTACTGTGACGTGGTAATGGACGAGACCATCACGATGGGAATCTCACGCAGGTTGGGATCGTCAGAGATTTGCTGCGTGGTGTAGTAGCCGTCCAGTGGATTTGTCATCATCACGTCCATCAAGACCAGGTCGGGCCGGCTGGCGCGCATTTTTGCCAGGCACGCCTCGCCGCTATCAGCCTCTTCGACTGCGTACCCGGCGCTTTCCAGAACCAGGCGGTTCGCCAGGACGATATCCGGATCATCATCTACGACAAGAATTGTTTTCTGGGTCATGGGCTCAATCCTCCGCTGTGTGAACGTGTAAGGTTTGTCTCCATTATGGCACAAAATTGTAGTCGTCAGGCACATATTGCACCGCAGAGAGCGCAGAGTCCGCAGAGATTCTATGAAATTCTCCGCGCTCCCAGCGAACTCAGCGGTGAAAATAACCCGGTCAGGATGTTCAGTATCTTGTTGACCAGTACAATTATGGCACAAAATGCGCAGAATGGCGAGTCTGCTAGACCAGCGGGCACGTGACGGTAAACGTCGTCCCCTGGCCCACGGCGCTCTTGAGCCGGATCATGCAGCCGTAGCGGGTGAGGATGTCCCTGGTAATCACCAGCCCCAGCCCGGTCCCTTCCTTGACCTCCGCTTTGGCATTGGGCGCGCGATAGAATTCCTCGAACAGATGCGGCTGTACCTCTTCTGGGATGCCGATGCCGGTGTCGCTGACGGTAAGCTGAGCCTGGCCCTCCACGGCCTGTACCCGCACCGTGACTTGCCCGCCCTCCGGCGTGTATTTGATGGCGTTTGAAATCAGGTTGTTGAACGCCCGGTCGAATTGCCCGGCAACGCCCATCACCATCAACGGTGTGGGAGATGTCTCCAGCGTCAGGGTGATGTGTTTCTCGTCCGCCGGGATAGCGTAGCGTTCCACTATCTGCGCCACAATGGGAACCAGATCGACCGGTTGGGGTGGCTCGTCCAGGCGCAGGCCGGCTTTGCCTGCCGCCAGGTCGAGCAAGTCATCGATCAGCGTTTGCAGGAAATCGGTGCGCCGCAGCGCGCGGGCGAGCATGTCCGCCTGCACTGCGGTGAGTGGGCCGGCATAGCCACCGGTGAGCGTGCGCAGCAGGCTACGCACCACACCCACCGGCGAGCGTAACTCGTGCGTCACCGTGAGGATGAACTTGCGCTTGGCCTCGTCGAGGTTTTGCAGCGCGGCGTAAGCCAGCGCGTTTTCGATGGCGATGCTGCCGTGGTTAGCGACGGTGGCGAGGTAATCCTTGTCGTCGGCGCTGAAGCAGCGGGGTTTATCGCAATACACGCGAATAATGCCCAGCGGCCCATTGTGTCCGATCAGCGGCGCGGTCAACATCGCGTGGATGCCCTCGGCCAACGCCTCGGCAGGATATTGCAATCGCGTGTCGGTGGTGATGTCATCCACGGCGATGACCTTTCCGGCGAGAACTTCGCGCACCAGCGGGTTCTGCTCCACCAACAGACAGCCCTTCTGGAAGTACGCATCGCGCAGGCCGTAGGTGCTGGCGAGGCACAAACTCTGCCCTCCGGCTTCCAGCAGTCGGATTGTGCAGGCTTTCATCCCCATCACCTCGGCGGTGCTGCGCGTCAGGCGGTCGAGCACCTCTTGAAGTTCCAGCGTCGAGTTGACGGCCTGGGCGCTGGCATAGAGCGTGTGCAGGCGGTTGTAGGCGCGCTGCAAATCCTGGCCCAGGGCGATGATTTCCTCTTCTCGCTTACGCAGGCGGCTGGTGGTGCGGGTCGCCAGATAGACGGAGCCGATGACCGCGCTGGCGAAAAAGAACAACGCACTGCTGACGTACAGCGGCTGATCATACAGCCGGGTGGGCAGCAAGCCCTCAATGGGGACATGCGGAATCCATCCGCTGTATTCCAGTTCTGCCAGACCTGCCATCAGGGCGATAGCCAAGCCGGCGAACAGATAGGCTTCGCGCCCGGAGAGCAGGATTGTTGCCAGGATGATGTGGAAGAAGAAGTACAGGATGGCCGGGCTTTCGATTCCGCCGGAGTAGTGGATGAGCAGGGTGATGGCGATCCAATCGGCGGCGATCTGTGCCCGCGATTGTGCGCGCGCGGGGACGTTTGCGCCGCTTAAGTCGCACGTCAGGCGGTTGAGCCAGCGGGTGAACAGCACGTTGTAGCCCAGGATGCCGGCGCCGATGAGGGTCAGCGGCCAAACGGCCAGGCCCACTCCTAACCCCAGCCGCGCCAACCACGTCATCACGATTACACCCGCGCCCGCGATCCAACGTAGCTTGCACAGCCATTCGAGGCTGAGGCACAGCTCGTAGTCCACCGGCGCTTGATCAAGCCGGGCGGTGTGTTCAGGGAAAAACTTGGTCTCCATTGCTTTGTCTGATGTTGAACCTTGTCAATGCGAGTGCGGTTTTGCTTCCCCTGACCCGCATAAACCGGCGCCAAATGGACACCGGGCGCTTGCCGGACACTCGTTGCGTGAGAATTTCGCTGGTTGGGCTTAAGTATAGCTCGTCCGGTGAGGAACGCAAACCTGGGCTTGCTATGAGGTGCGTTTCTATGTCAGGACGACATGGTGTCCTCTCGACAAAATACCACACTGGACTATCATAGAGATACAAACCGTGTTGCTCCACTTGGATCGAATTCTCTGACCGCCGGGCGCATGGAATCAGGAGGTGCAGGATGAGCGATGAGGACAGAACCCGCGAGTCATTGCTGGCCGAAGTGCGGACATTGCGTCAGCGTGTCGCCGATCTGGAAGCGGCACGGATTTTGGCCGCGCAGCATTTTGAGGACCGGCTTGATGATTGGGTGGCGCATGTGCCGGTGGGCATTCATCTCTATGACTTGCATCCCGATGGCCGTCTGGTCTTTGCGGGCGCTAATCCCGCTGCCGACCACATCCTCGGTGTAGACAACGCGCAGTTTATCGGAAAAACCATCGAAGAGGCATTCCCCTACCTGGCCGAGAGTGAGGCGCCGGAACATTATCGTCAGGTCGCCGCTACCGGCATCTCCTGGAGTGCAGATCAGCTTGTCTATACGGACGAGCGAATTACCGGAGCTTTCCAGGTGTACGCTTTTCAGACCGGCGAGAACAGCATGGCGGCCATGTTCGTGGATGTCACCGCGCATGTCCGGGCTGAGCAGGCGCTCCAGGAGCATGTGGCTCAGCTTACTGCGTTGATGGAGAGTCTCCAACAAGGGGTGCTGTTTGAAAACGAAGCGCGTCGGGTGCTGTACACCAATCAGGCCTTCTGTGATTTGTTCGGCATTCCTTCCCCTGCGATGATAATCGGTGCGGACTGCGCTGCCGCTGCGGAGATGTCAAAATCCTTGTTCAGCGATCCCGAAGGCTTTGTGCAAAGTATCGAGATGCGCCTGGCGGCTCAGGAGGTTGTGCATAATGAAACCTTGACCCTGGTCGACGGGCGTGTGTGGGAGCGCGATTACGTGCCGATTACGTTGGGGGAGGAACGTCACGGTCATTTGTGGTTGTACCGCGATGTGACCGAACGGATGCATGCGCAAGAAGCGTTGCAGTTTAATACAGAACGGATAGAGGCGCTGCTCCATTTGAATCAGATGCGTGACGCTTCGCTGGAGGCTATTGCGGATTTTGCTTTGGAAGCTGCCGTGCGCCTGACCGGTAGCAAGATTGGCTACCTGGCGTTTGTAAATGAAGATGAAAGCATCCTGACGATGTATGCCTGGTCGAAAGCGGTGATGCAGGAATGTATGATCGCCGACAAACCGCTGGTTTATCCGCTGGAAACGACGGGGCTATGGGGTGAAGCCGTGCGCCAACGCCGCCCTATCATCACCAACGACTACGCCGCGCCCAATCCCTGGAAGAAAGGCTATCCTGAGGGCCACGTGGCGCTGCGTCGTCATGTCAATGTCCCGATTTTCTCCGGCGATCATATTGTGATTGTAGCCGGTGTGGCAAACAAATCGTATGATTATGACGACACGGATGTCCGGCAACTGACCCTGTTGATGGAGGGGGTGTGGCAGTTGATCGAGCATCGCCGAACCGAAGAGGCACTGCGTGTCAGCCTGGAGAAATATCGCGTTTTGTTCGAGTCGTTCCCTTTGGGGATTACGATCACCGATAACTATGGGCGCATTCTGGAGGCCAACCGGGCTTCTGAACGGTTGCTTGGCTTGCCGGTGCACAGGCACAGCGAGCGCACCATCGATGATCCGGAATGGCATGTCATCCGGCTCGATGGCTCCCTTATGCCAGGCGACGAGTTTGCCAGCGTGCGCGCGCTGCGCGAGAAGCGGCTGGTCGAGAATGTCAAGATGGGCATTGTCAAAGATAGCGGTGAGGTTACCTGGATCAATGTGACCGCTGCGCCCATCCCACTTGAAGGGTACGGCGTGGCCGTAGCGTATGGCGACATCACAGCCCAGATCCAGTCTGAAAATGATCTACGGCGGGAACGTGATCTGTCGCAGGCGTTGGTTGAAGCCGCAGCGATCCTCAGCCGTTCTCTGGACCCCGATGAGGTCTTGGATCATTTGTTAGAGCAGGTCAGCCGCATCATTTCCTGCGATGCGGTCAATGTGATGCTGATCGACGAACAGCGCCGTGTGCATGTGGTCCGTTCGCGGGGTTACGAGCGTTTTGGTGTCGCAGCGGCAGTCGCGAAAACCGTTTTTGACCTGGATGACGTCGCCAATCTGCGGCAGATGGCTGAAACGGGCGAACCCCTGGTGATTCCCGACATAACGCTGTACCCTGGCTGGCTGCATACACCGGAATCTGCGTGGTTGCGATCGTTTGCCGGTGCACCGATCATTGTGCGGGATGCCGTTATTGGTTTTTTGAACATCGATAGTGCAATCCCGAACTTCTTCACGCCTGCCCACGCGGTTACACTGCGTTCCTTTTCTTACCATGCCGCGATTGCCCTGGAAAACGCGCGGCTCTATCAGCAGGTGCAGCAAGAACTGGCCGCTCGCAAACAGATTGAGGCGGCGCTACGGGAAAGCGAAGCCTATTTCCATGCGTTGTTCGATCAAGCCAGCGATGCCATCTTTATTCAGGATTTGAACGACGCGATTGTCGATGTGAACCGCCGGGCCTGTGCTATGCTTGGCTACACCCGCGAGGCGCTGCTGCAATTGACCGTGCCCGATCTGCAAGCGCCGGAGCGCCGCGGTGTTTTGGGGCAAGTGATCAAAAATGAACTTGCGCGACATGGCGGTCAACCTTTTGAAAGCGTCGACATACGCCGAGATGGTAAACGCGTGCCGGTTGAAGTGACAACGTCGCCGTTGCGGGTGGGCGAGCGTGACCTGGCCCTTTCTATCGTGCGCGATATCACCGAGCGTAAAGAAATGGAAGAACGCCTGCGCCGCCAGGAACGTCTGGCCGCCATCGGCCAACTGGCCGCGGGCATCGCGCACGACTTTCGCAACTTGCTGACCACCATCATCCTCTATGCGCAGTTGGGGTTGCGCACTCCAGGCGTGCCCTCTGCTCTCACCTCGAGTCTGGAAACCGTGATCGGTGAGGCGCGCAAGGCCTCCAATCTGGTGCAACAAATCCTCGATTTTAGCAGCCGTTCGTTGATTGAACGGCAGTCGCTGGACCTGGCAGCTTTCGTCACAGACGTGATCGCCATCCTCCGCCGAACCATCCCTGAAAACATTGACATCATGCTGGAAGTGGGAGCGGGGAAGTTCATTGTCGAGGCGGATGCTGGACGTATTCAGCAAGTGCTGACCAACCTGGCGCTCAACGCGCGCGACGCTATGCCGGGCGGCGGGATACTGCGCATCGGCTTGCATCACCTTCATTTGCGACCTGGTGTGCCGCCTCCCCTCCCGGAGATGGAAAGCGTCATTCAGAATCTTAAGAGCGGTGTTGCTCCTGCAACCTGGGTCTGTTTGAGTGTTGCCGATACCGGCATTGGGATGACGGATGCGGTGCGCGCGCATTTGTTCGAACCATTCTTCACGACCAAAGAGGTGGGGAAAGGCGCTGGCCTGGGCCTGGCGCAGGTTTATGGTATCGTGCGTCTCCATGAGGGCTATGTGGGGGTGGACACGGAGATAGGCAAGGGGACGACGTTCCGCATTTATCTGCCGGCAGCAGAGACGGAGGTTGAAGAGGTTGCCGAAGAGAGCGCGGCTGCGCCGTCGGGACACGGCGAAACCCTGTTGTTGGTGGAGGATCATCCACACTTACGGGCTGCGGGGGAGAGTATCCTGGAGGAATTGGGCTATCGCGTGATCACGGCGTCCAATGGCAGGGAAGCGTTGACCGTGTTTCAGGCGAATCCCGCCATTGCGTTGGTGATTACCGATTTGGTGATGCCCGAAATGGGAGGCGAGACGCTTGTGCATGAACTCAAACGCCTGGCTCCCGCCTGTAGGGTACTGGCGATTACGGGGTATACGATGCAGGCCAGTGTGCGGACGTTGAAGGATGCCGGTTTCTTCGACGTGGTTCACAAACCCTTCGACGCCGATACCCTGGCTCGGGTGATCCATCGGGCTTTGACGGAGGAATGAGTCTGCGGGGCCTGGTGGCTTATGTCGAACACGCGGGCTGCACGATTCACGACGTGCCAAGACTTTTTGCAGTCTCTTGGAAGCGGGTGAGGGGATTCGAACCCCTGACATCAGGCTTGGGAAGCATGCGTTCTACCACTGAACTACACCCGCGCTTACAGGAAGAATTATAGCATAAGGCATCAGCTTGGCAAGTCCCAGAGCAATGGCGGCGGGGTCTTATCGCACTTGCTTCGAGGGGAACGCCATTCCCACTTTTGCTTCGAGGGGAACGCCAGTTCCCCGTTTTGCGCAACGCGGATCTGACGATCCGCTTGAAGCGAAATAAGGGAAAATGTAAAGCCCTTGCGATGGGGGTTGTTTTCCTACAGGGTGTATGTTACAATGAAGACAGTTATCTGAGGACGCAGCATGGTGCGCGATTGAGCGTGTACAGGAAGCCGATATGCCCAAGAAGAAACCGAATCATAAATCTGAGGCGTCGAACAGTGCGCCGCCTGCCATCGACTGGAACAATCCGAGCCTGTACTTCAATCGTGAGTTGAGCTTCCTCCTGCTGAATTTACGGGTGTTGGAAGAAGCGTTGGATGAACGCCACCCGCTGTTGGAGCGTGTAAAGTTTCTCTCGATTTACTCCAACAACCTCGATGAATTCTTCATGATCCGCGTCTCCGGGTTGTACCGGCAATTGCGGGCCGGTGTGGTGGAGACGCCGCCCGATGGCATGACCCCCGCCGCGCAACTGTCCGCCATCCGCCGCGAAATTCTGCCGCCCTTGACCACGCAGATGAACTGCTGGCAGACCGACCTGCTCCCCAAACTCGACGCCGAGGGCATTCACGTTTTGAGCTACGCCGACCTCAAGGGCAAACAGCGCAAGTTGATGCGCCGTTACTTTGAACAGGAGATCTTCCCGGTTTTAACACCGCTGGCGTTCGATCCGGGGCATCCTTTCCCACATATCTCCAACCTCAGCATGAACCTGGCCGTTGTCGTGCGCGACCCCGTGCATGGCGAACGGTTCGCCCGTTTGAAAATTCCGCCGGTGTTTCCGCGCCTGCTGCGCATTCCAACGGAAGAAAAGGCCGACAAGTACGATCCGCTCGGCTTGAAGTCGGTGCAGGACACCAACTTCGTGTGGATTGAGGAAGTCGTGAGCGCCAACCTGGACTTGCTTTTCGCGGGGGTGGAAATCGTGGCGGCATATCCCTTCCGCGTCACGCGCGATGCAGACCTGGAAATCGAGGAAGACGAGGCATCCGACCTTCTGGAAACCATCGAAGAGAGTGTGGAACGGCGGCAATTCGGATTGGTGGTGCGGCTGGAAGTTGACAAACACATGCCCAAGCACATCCGCGACATCCTGTCGAAAAATCTTGGAATTCCCCCCTACCTGGTCTATACGGCTGACGGTCCAATCGGCCTGGCGAACATTATGGAACTGCTGGCCGTGGATCGCCCGGATTTGAAGGATACGCCGTTTGTGCCAAACATCCCGCGCGCTTTTGCCGGCGATGAAAGCATCTTTGCCGCCATCCGCCGCCGGGGAAACATCCTTCTCTATCATCCTTACGACAGCTTCGCGCCGGTGGTGGACTTCTTGCAGCAGGCTGCGCTCGATCCGCAGGTGTTGGCGATCAAGCAGACGTTGTATCGGGTAGGGGCGAATGCGCCGGTGATCGATGCGTTGCTCAAGGCGCGGGAGTATGGCAAACAAGTGGCGGTGCTGGTCGAGCTGAAAGCCCGCTTCGACGAAGAGAACAACATCACCTGGGCGCGTGCACTGGAGCGGGCGGGTGTCCACGTGATTTACGGTCTGGTGGGACTGAAGACGCACGCCAAGGTCTGCATGGTCGTGCGCCGCGAGCCGGACGGCATGAAGTTCTACGTTCACCTGTCAACGGGCAATTACAACGCGGTGACGGCCCGCCTCTACACGGACCTCGGCTACTTCACGACGGACCCCGATATTGCCGCCGACGTCGCCGATTTGTTCAATGCGCTGACAGGCTATTCGCGTCGGGATGGGTATCGCAAACTCCTCGTCGCACCAGGGATGATGCGCCAGGCCATTCTGGAGCGCATCGAGCGTGAGGTCAAAATCCACCAGGAGAAGGGCAACGGTCGCCTGGCGTTCAAAATGAACCAACTTGTGGACAAAGCGTGCATTGTGGCTTTGTACAAAGCCTCACAGGCCGGCGTGCAGATCGATTTGCAGGTACGCGGCATCTGCTGCCTGCGACCGGGTGTGCCGGGGATCAGCGACAATATCCGCGTGACTTCCATTGTGGGGCGTTTCCTCGAACACTCGCGCATCTTCTACTTCCACAACGATGGCGATGAGGAAATCCTGTTGGGCAGCGCCGACCTGATGCCGCGCAACCTCGACCGGCGCGTGGAGACGCTCTTCCCGGTAGAAGATCCCCAAATCCGCGCGGCGCTGCGCGACACTATCCTGGAAGTTCACTTGCGTGACAATATGCAGGCCCGCGTGTTGATGCCGGAAGGGGATTACAAACGGGTTGTTCCTCAAGCAGGTGAGGAAGAGATCAATTCACAGCTCTGGATGATCGCCCACCGTGGCATCTGGAACGCCGGAGAGTGATGCGGTTTCAGCGGGCTCCGCAGCGGCTACCTGGAGGCTTTTCAGGAGATCGGCAGGCTGGTAGTTCAATTCCCGCGTGAGCAATCCCACCAATGTTTGCACGACTTTGACCCGCGCATAATGTTTGTCGTTGCTCTCGATGATGGTCCAGGGCGCGGGTACGGTGCTGGTCCGCAGTAGCATATCCTCGACGGCTTCTTCATAGAGCTCCCACTGGATGTGTTGCCGCTCGCTTTCTTGCGCGGCTTTCCAAAGCTTGTTGCCGGCTTTGGCGCGCGCTTCAAAGCGACGCAATTGCTCTTCGGGGCTGATGTGCAACCAAAACTTGGCGATGATGATGCCAAAATCCACCAGATGCCGCTCGAACTCGTTGATCTCACGGTAGGCGCGGCGCCACACGCTGCGGGGATGAATGCCTTGCACGCGCTCATCCAACACCCGTCCATACCAACTGTGATTGAAGATCAGGATTTGCTTCTTGTCGGGGGGAATCAGACAGCGCCAAAAGCGCCACAGGTAATGATGGGCGCGTTCGTCCTCTGTGGGGGGGCCAATGGTGTACACCTCGTAGCCGCGCGGATCCAGTTGCTGCACCACGCGCTTGATGGTGCTGCTTTTTCCGGCGCCATCCAATCCTTCGAAAAGTACAACCATCGACCGTTTGCTCAGGTAAAGTTGGTAGGCTAACTGGCGCAATTGCAATTGCGCGCGCAGCACTTCCTTTTTGTAAGCCTTACGGGACAGGCTGTGGCTCAGATCGATGGCCTGTAGCATGGACTATTCCCTTTGTTCGTCTGCAGAGGGCAGATACCCCTGCCCGTCTCTTGGAGCCGGCTCGTCACCGATGTCTTCCGCCGGCAGGCTGACCCCACGCGCTTCGAGCGCACGTTCGATCCGTGCGATGACGGTCTCCAAGACCGTGATGCATGCCCAGCGGAAATCCGTCGCGGCGATAACCGTCCAGGGCGCATAGGGCGCATCGGTACGCTTGAGCATCTCTTTGATGGCGGTGATGTAGTTGCCATAGCGCCGGTGCCGTTCCCAATGTTCCGGCCGGACGCGCCAGTTCGACAGTGGATCGCTTTCCAATGCAGTGAGACGGCGCGCCTGTTCTTCCTGGCTGAGGTGAAAGAAAAGCTTGATGATGGTGTAGCCGTCATCGGCCAATGTACGCTCGAAATTAGTGATGTCGCGGTAGGCTTTCGACAAGTCTTGCTTGGAGAGGCCATCTTCGACGCGCTCTCGCAGCACACGCTCATACCAGCTATGATAGAAGATCGCCATTTCGCCATAGCGCGGAATTTTGAGCCAGAAGCGCCACAGCCACGGCATGAATGTTTCGTAAGTGCGGGGCGGCTGAATCTCGTGGATGGTGAGGCCACGCGGGTCCAGTTGTTGGGTCAATGTCTTTTGCACGTCGCCTTTGCCCGCTGCATCCCACCCTTCAAAAATCACAATCACGGGCAGATTGGCGTTCATGCACGCCCGCTGCAGGGTGTAAAGACGGCGTTGCAGCTTGGGACGTCGCGCTTTGTAGACGCTTTTGCGCAGCTTTTGCTCCAGGTCTACGGTTTCCAGCATGGCTTTTCTTTGCGGCTTGCGCTGTAATCCTGTCGGCAGATTAAGCAGATTGAGCAGATTTTCTGTCTGGTGAAAGGAAAAATCTGCTCAATCTGTAACTATTCAGCCTGAACGCGAATTTAGACAGGATTAACAGGATTTTCAGGATTTGGTAACAAAACAGGCTAAAAATCTTGTTAATCCTGTGAATCCTGTCAAAAAACTGGCCGGCCTGAACAGTTACCTCAATCTGCTGAAAAACGAGTTGTGTTACAGATTGTTGACGGCGGCTTTGAGCGCCTCGGTCACGGCATCGATGTCCTGATTGCCGTCGATGTCGACCAGCACGCCGGTGTTTTTATAGTAGCCGATCAGCGGGCTGGTCTGCTCCCAATAGACCTTGAGGCGGTTCTGCACGGTCGTTTCGTTGTCGTCGTCGCGTTGGTACAGCTCGCCGCCATCTTTATCGCAGACGCCCGCCACCTTCGGCGGGTTGAACTTGATGTGATACGGCTCGCCGCAGGTGCGGCACAGCCGCCGTCCGGTCACCCGCTCGACCAGCACTTCATCGGGCACGATGATATTGAGCACGCCGTTGATGGCGACGCCTTTTTCCGCCAGGGCCTTATCCAGGGCGGCGGCCTGCGCCAGCGTGCGGGGGAAGCCGTCGAGCAGGGCGCCTGCCGCGCAGTCTGGGCGGCTCAGACGATCCAGCACCATCGCAATCGTGATATCGTCGGGCACGAGTGCTCCGCGATCCATGTACGCCTTGGCCTGCAGGCCCAACTCCGTCTCATTCTTGAGATTGTAGCGGAACAGGTCGCCACTGGCGACGTGGGGCAGGTTCAGGTGTTCACTCAGGCGGGCGGCTTGCGTACCTTTTCCGGCGGCGGGTGGTCCGAGCAAAATGACGAATTTCGGCTTTTGGGTCATAAGTTTCTCCTTGTCGATCTGAAATGTGATTTTATGACAGCGCGGTGATGGCGCTGGCAATCAACGCGGTGAAATGAGTGCGCTGGTGATGGGCATCCTCGTAGCGCGCCCAGGCTTCAGGGAAGGTGCGCACCAGACGGCGGCTCTCGGTCTGCCGGAATTCCAGATACGCTGCCACGTCCGGCGCGTTGATCGGCGTGGGTGTCCAGCGCAACCATTCCCCCGTCGGACGCTGCCACGTTCCCCAGGTGAGAACGTTGTGCAGATGCGTACAGGCGACGACGGCGTCCTGGAGCGCACCCAGATGATCCTGGAGGACCTTGAGTTCACCGATGGCCTGCTCGACCTCCGGTCCCAATACCTCACGGAAGTATTCCAGCGTATAGCGCAGATATTTGGTGACGATGCGCATCCGGTGGTAATCGGTCAGATTGGCGTCGGGTTGGTCGAGCCGGGTTTTGCTGGCATAAAATTCAACCAGCCGTGTGGCGATCAAGTCAGGGACGGCAATAGCGACGGCCGGTGCGTCACTCTTTGCCGAAGTAGGTATTGGGATTTCCAGGTACGCTGCAAAAGCGTCTTTGAACCGGGCATAATGCTCACTATCCAGGTATTTCAGCAACTTCGACCGCGCGCGGGCATATTCGGCATCCCAGGCAGTCATCAGCAGGGTCAGATCGGGCGGCGGACTTTTGGCGAACGCGCCCAGATATGCCTGCGCCTTTTCTCGAAAAACGTCCATGTCGCGGACACGGCCTAGCACGCGTCCGGCACGTTTGAGTTCCTTCAGATAAGGGGCGGTTACTTCGGCATCGATGGCCTCTGCGAGCACGAAAAATGCGGTGCGCATTCGCCGGATCGCCACGCGCATATCGTGCAAGGCTTCGATATTGACGCCCGTGCGTGTCCCGGCCTCACTGTCCATCATCTGCCGCAGGTGAAAGCGCAGAGTCTTGCGCGCAGCCTCGGCCATAGAATCGCTGGCGACAATGCCCGGCTTGTCAACGGATGGGGCGAAACCGGTGGGCGCTAACTCTGTTCGCTTTGGAGGGGGCGGAATGTCTTGCGCATCGAGGGCGGCCAGCGCCCGTTCGAATTTGGAGCGCGACTCCGGCTTTAGCCCCGGAAACTGCGCCAGTTTCTCGAGGATAGCAGCAAGGTCATATTCCGTTCCCGCGCCTTTGAGTTCGACCTCTAGCTCGTGATACACTTGACCGTAACTTTTCACGGTGTCGAGGCTGAGTTCGGCGACCAGGCGCTGCGCGTAAAGGACGTCGCGGACCACACGGCGTTGTTCGAGGTGGAGCAGGGGTTGCAGCCGCATCAGGGGATCGATCAGCGCAAGGACGCGCTGCCGTGCGGCGCTGTCGGGCCATTGCTCCGGCGGGATCTCGATCCGTGCCAGTGGCGCTTCGACCTCTTCCCGACGGTGCACGGCGCCTTCGGCACCGTGCAACGACTTCAGGGAGATCACCGCGCAGCCGTCCTGCTCCCTTTGACGGCAGGCATAACCCGACCGCAGCAGGCTGCGATCGGGCGTATCCAGATATGTGTCACGCAAGTCCTCCACGCGCGGGGCCGAGATTGAGAATCCCCCCAGGCGTTCCATACCTTGCAGATCCTGGTAGGTCTGCGTGTCTTGTATGATAAATTTCGCTTCGACTTCCATGGGCGTTCCTGACCTGAATAACCTGGAACTATAAAACACCCTCGATGTTCGTTCTTGCCCTTATCGCTACGTTATTCAGCGGGCAAGAACTGGCGGAGCCCTAACCTGGAAGGTAAGGTTACGAGGCTACATCTTCATTATACGGATTTCTGTGATAGTCACAAGTTAGATGCTCGCTGCTTGAAGCTGGAAGCTTGATACCGGTATGGAACATCCACGGAATGAAAAATCGGGTATACTGTGCGGTTATGCAGGAGATAGCTGGCAGGCTCGCCGCAGGCGTCGGGTAGAATCTGCTAAATCTGCTTAATCTGCTGATAGAAAATGGAACTTTTAGCATACACCTGGTATAGAATCAATAGACCTGATTTTGCCTGGCCTGGATCGCCAGCTCCAGGCCAGAACGAGGATCGCAATTTTCGGTCTACTGAGAATGTTCTCCGCGCCCTCTGTGTCTGTGTGGTTATTTTTCGAGGAGATGCTCAATGACAGAAACAGCTATTCGCGTAGTCGTGGTAGTTTCGGCAGGGCAGGAGTGGGACGTAGTGCGCGAACGGTTCGGGCATAACGGTCTATCCCTTTCCCCCTATGGTGAATGGTGTAGCGCGCCGGTCGATGTCGCCGGCCGCGTGGAGCCGGTGATCTTTTTCCACGAGGGGTGGGGCAAGATTGCAGCGGCGGCGGGGACGCAGTACGTGATCGACCGTTGGCAGCCGGAACTTATTGTCAACCTGGGGACCTGCGGTGGCTTTGAGGGGGCAATCGCGCGTGAGACGGTCGTGCTGGCCGAACGCACGCTCGTCTACGACATCATCGAGCAGATGGGCGATCCAGAGGCGGCGCTGCGGCACTACGCGACCGACCTGGATTTGTCGTGGTTGGCGGAACCTTATCCGATGCCGGTACAGCGCGGTTTGTTGCTCTCCGCTGACCGCGATTTGGTGGCGGAGGAAGTGCCGGTATTGCGCGCGCGTTTCGGCGCGGCCGCCGGCGACTGGGAATCCGGGGCGATTGCCTATGTTGCGGCGCGGAATGGCGTGCGTTGCTTGATCCTGCGCGGCGTCACCGATTTGGTCGGCGCCGACGGCGGGGAAGCCTACGATGGCTCCGTCGATTTCTTCCGCCGGCAAGCCCGCATCGTCATGCTGCGCTTGCTCGATGCGCTGCCCGATTGGTTGGCGTGCGTATGTTGGTAAGGATGCAAGAGGCAAGATGCAGGATTTCTGTTTTTGCTTCTTGCTCCTTGCTCCTTTGATTAGACCTTTTGCAGCACGAAACTTTTGTAGACGACGGCTCCGCTCTGGAACCTTTTGTAAATCTCTGCCCCTTTGATGCCGGCAAATTCCTGGATCAGCTTGACCAACAACTTTGGCGCGCCGCGGCGGATGTGCGCGATGCGGCGTTCGTGGTCGGCGTCCAGGGCCTTGATCACGTTGGCGGTGATGTTTTTCTGTCTGATGGGCTGCAGCGCGGCGTGCGCAAGCTGCTCGTCCAGTTCGTCGATGCGTTCACGGGGGCGGAAATCGGCGAAGAGAAAGTGCCCGCCGGGCTTGAGCACGCGCCTGACCTGCGCGAGGAAGGCGGTCATTGAGCCATAGCAGTGTGAGGACTCGACGTTCACGACCGCATCGAAGCTTTCATCGTCGAATGGCAAATGCTCGGCGTCGCCCGGCACAAAACTCAGGCCTTCGACGTGATAATATTGTCGGCAGAGACTCACGGCTCTGTCCGAAAAATCCACGCCGATCATCCACGCCGGGCCGAGGTAGCGTTTGATGTAATCCGCGCCGCCGCCGCGCCCGCTGCCCACTTCCAGCACCTTCAGTCCGCGCAGATCGACCGCGCTGACGACGTGGTGGTAAAGCTGGATGCAGTAGCGGTTGATTTCGTCATCACTTTGTAAGACGGGGGCTTCGGCGGCATCCTCCGGTGCGTAGCCGAAATTCATAAACGACCAGTCGCGCTTTTGATAATACCGGGCCATAAACTGGTACATCTGCTTGCGCGTAGCCTTTCTGAATTTGGGGAAGGCATGACACATATTCATATACAGTTTTGCTAACATCAATTTCCTCGCTGACCATCAAACTAACGCCGTCACGACTATGATTAAAGGTAACTGTTCAGGCCGGCCAGTTTTTTGACAGGATTAACAAGATTTTTAGCCTGTTTTGTTACCAAATCCTGAAAATCCTGTTAATCCTGTCTAAATTCGCGTTCAGGCTGAATAGTTACGATTAAAGTTGTTCCCCCATAACGCCAGGTGTGATTAGAACGCAGATTTCGGCTGATTCGCACAGATCATTTCAGGAAATCAGCGGAAATCTGGGCGAATCTGCGTCCAAAATCGTGCCGGGGCTTATTCAGGAACAAGTCTTATTAGTAACTTTCTGCGCTGGCTATCATCAGCGCGAACCACAGGCACGCCCCTATGGATGCTAGAACGATCATCACGATAACGACGGCGCTTGCCCCGATGCCAAGCCATGACCAGAGTTGAGTGCGTTCTTTGTTGACCGCTTCGCGCGCCGAGACAACTCCCACCAGACCAAGCAGCAGGGGGATGACCGGCAGGCAATAGTACCCCATATTGCACGTGAGGCACGAAAACAGCACCAGCGCACCGGTGCCGAGCGCCCCCAGGGCGGCCAGGTCGTAGGTGTTGCCCATAAAGGTGACGGTGCGCCGTCCTGGAAGACCTTTTGCCGGGTCGTAGTCCTCCCCGTGTTCAGCGCGCATTTGTTCAACAAAAGCATTCTGGGTCATCGCAAAACCTCCTTTGAGAGTTGTAACTTGTCAGGCTCGTGGTGCGCGTTGGCGACGCGCGTTACACTGCCAGGATCAAGCGCGTGCGTGTGCAGCGGCGGGGCGCGTCGGTCAAGTCGAGCGCCTTCAGCACTTCGTCGGGGCGACCGGTTGCGCCGGGGCGGGCCTGGACACGCATCCAAAGCCCCGTCCAGGGGACGGGCGCGTCTTCGAGGCGCAGTTCCTCGACCAACGGGCGTAGATTGTACGTCTTGCCGCGATATTTGCGCCCGCGTTTTGCCAGCGCGAGCGTGTCGCTGTGCAGAAAATCTGTAACGGCAGATTGTACGATCTGCGGATCGACATCGCGCAGCCACACGCGATACTCGGCGGCGACGAGTTGTTCGGAAAGCGCGGCCTCGTCTTCCGGCACGGCGCGCACATCGATAACCGACAAGTCGGGCGGAACCACATCCGTCAGGACTGTCCGCATCGTCTGCGGGTCTACCGGCGCTTCGAGCCATACATCCAACAAATCCGCCTCGCTGCCACACCCCACCGGCAACGGCGCGGCGAAGTGCAACCTGGGCCGTGGGTTGTAGCCCTGGCTGTACTTGAGCGGCAGCCGCGCCCGGCGCAAGCTACGCTCCCAAATTTTGCCCAATTCCAGCACAGAGACGTAGGCCAACGTCCGCCGCGTCGCAAACGTGAGGCGATAACGCGGATTTTGGATTTCAGATTTCAGATTTTGGATTTCAGATTTTGGATTTTGGATTGAGCATTCGCAATCCGTAATTTGCAATTCACCATTCATACGTTTTACGCTTTACGCTTTACTCTTTACTCTTTACTCCCCTCTGCTCCGGGCACTCCCATTCCGCCGTCCACATTCCTGGATAGTTGACCAGGATGCCGCAGGCGTGGCAGCTCTCGCGGCAATCGCCCAGCAGCTCGCCGGCCTGGCTGCGGCGGTAATCCCGCAGGAAGAAGCGCTTTTCGACGCCACTGTGCAGATGATCCCAGGGCAGTGGCTCATCTGTGGCGCGGGGGCGATACAGGGCGGCGTCCACGTCAAAGCCGGTTTCGGCGAAAGCGCGCTCCCACGCTTCCAGGCTACGCCATTCATCCCAGGCATCGAAGCGCGCGCCGTTGCGCCACGCCGCTTCGACGACGGCGTTCAAGCGCCGGTCACCGCGGGCCAGCAGCGCTTCGAGGCGCGTGCTGTCGTATTGGTTCCACGAGAGGCGCAGACCGCGCCCGCGCAGCCGTTCGCGCAGCAAGCTTTGCCGCCGTTCGACGGTGTCGCGGTCGGCCAGGGCTGCCCACTGAAACGTCGTGTGCGGTTTGGGGACGAAGGTACTCACACTGACGTGCACTTCCGTCTTGCGCCCGCCGATGTCCAGCCCCAGGCGGCGGACGCGGTGCGCCAGATCGATGATGGCCTCGATGTCCTCGTCTGTTTCACCGGGCAGGCCGAGCATGAAGTAGAGCTTGAGCGTGCGCCAGCCGCGTCTGAAAACCTCCTCCGCGACGGCAAGCAAATCCGCAGTGGCGATGTCCTTGTTGATGCGGCGGCGCAGCGCGTCGCTGCCCGCTTCCGGCGCAAAGGTAAACCCGGAACGGCGGCCCTGTGAGAGCATATCCGCCAAATCTACCGAGAACGACTCGATGCGCAGGCTCGGCAGTGAGATAGAGACGTGGCGACCGGCGAAACGCTCCAGCAACGCCTCGAGCAACGGCTTGATTTCGCTGTGGTCGGCGGAGGAGAGCGAGAGCAGGGCGACCTCTTCGTAGCCGGTAGCGTCCAGGATGGCGGCGACGCTTTCGACGATTTCGGCGGCGGGGCGCTCACGCACGGGTCGCGTGATCGACCCGGCCTGGCAGAAGCGACAGCCGCGTGTGCAGCCGCGTTGGATTTCGACCACGGCGCGGTTGTGCGTCACCTCTACGTTGGGGACGAGTTGGCGGATGGGAGTGGGGGGCAGGGTGGGCAGCAGGCGCTTGAGGATGCGGGCAGGCGCGGCGGGATCGGTGGGGACCACTGCGCCGAACTCGCCGGTGGCCTGGTAGAAACGCGGGATGTACAGTCCCGGCACGTCAAGCAGCGCGCGCAGTTGATCCTCACGGGGTAAATGCCGGTGCGCCTGCCATGTGTCGATCAATTCGAGCAAAACCGCTTCTGCTTCGCCGATCACGAATACATCGAAGAAGTCCGCGACCGGCTCCGGGTTGAATGTCCCGTGCCCTCCGCCGATGATGAGCGGATGCGTCGCGTCGCGGTCGGCGGCGCGCAGCGGGATGCCGGCCAGGTCAAGCAGTTCCAGGATGTTGGTGTAGAGTTGCTCGTAAGCCGTGCTGATCGCCAGAATGTCGAAGGCGGCAACCGGACGGTAGCTTTCCAACGTGTAAAGCGGCAAGCTCGCCTGGCGCATCTGGGCGATCATGTCCGGCGCAGGCAAATAGGCGCGTTCCGCCAGAACCTCAGGGCGGGCATTGAGCAGTTCGTAGAAGATGGCGAGCGCGAAGTTGGACATCCCCAGGTCGTAGATGTCGGGGAAGGCCAGGCACATGTGAAGGGCGGTGGTCTCCCAGGGCTTGTGGATGGCGTTATATTCGCCGCCGACGTAGCGTCCGGGTTTTTGGACGCGGTGCAGCAAGGCTTCGATGGCTTCCCACGGGATAGGCTGGATGGTGGTCACACTGAACCTTTAGCCGCTGTTGACATCGCGCACAATTTTGACCCAGACCATGCGCCGGCGCGGGCCGTCGAATTCGGCCAGGAAGACGCCCTGCCATTGTCCCAGGGCCAGCCGGCGCTCTTGCACGAAGATGAAATGGTCGCTGCCGAGGAGCACGGATTTGATGTGCGCCGTGGAATTACCCTCGCTGTGGCGATAGGGCAGGCTTTCCGGCGCGATGCGTTCCAGCAGCATGGCGATGTCACGTTCGACGTCCGGGTCCCAGTTCTCGTTGAGGACGATGCCCGCCGTGGTATGCGGGCAATAGATGAAGCACATGCCCTCCTCAACATCGGCGTCCTGGACGACCTGCCGTATTTCGGCAGTGATGTCGATGAAATCGATCTTCGCGCGCGTCGGAATTTCTATTTTTCTGAACATGGCACCTCTTTGTTTTTCCCCCCTTAATCCCCCCCGATGGGGGGGAGACTTTGTGTCGAATTATTGAGTGAACTCGCAGAGTGGGCGGACAGCCTTACCCTTAATCCCCCCCGATGGGGGGGAGACTTTGTGCCCTCTCCTCATCGGCGGGAGACTTTGTGTCTTCCCCCAGTGGAGGGAGACTTTATGTCCTCCCCCCGCTGGAGGGGAGACTTTGTGCCCTCTCCTCGTCGGCGGGAGACTTTATGTCCTCCCCCCGATGGGGGGAGACTTTGTGTCTTTCCCCAGTGGAGGGAGACTTTATGTCCTCCCCCCGCTGGAGGGGAGACTTTGTGCCCTCTCCTCATCGGCGGGAGACTTTATGTCCTCCCCCCGCTGGGGGGAGTTAGAGGGGGGAAAATTCGCTTTCAAACGTCAAGTTAAAAAATCGCGCAGTTTGCGGCTGCGGCCCGGATGGCGGAGTTTGCGCAGGGCTTTCGATTCGATCTGCCGGATACGCTCACGGGTAACGTTGAACGCCTGCCCAACCTCTTCGAGCGTGTGGGGTCGCCCGTCCTTGAGGCCAAAGCGCATTTCGAGCACTTCGCGCTCGCGGCGGCCTAGCTCGCCCAGGATGTGCTGCAATTGTTCGCGCAGCATTTGCATCGAGGTGGCGTCCATGGGGCCGGGGAGGTTGTCATCTTCGATGAAGTCGGATAGCTCGCTGTTTTCTTCCGTCCCTACGGGGCTTTCCAGCGACATCGGCTCCTGGGAGATGCTGATGATGCGGCGCACTTTGGACATTGCCCGGCGCAGCTTGCGATCCAGGGCAGGCGAGAGGGGCAGGTTTTCGGCGCGCGCCTGGGTAATGGCGGCGATGTCTTCCGGTTCCAGCACGTCCATTTCCAGAGCTAACTCATCAAGGTTGGGATCGCGCCCAAGTTCCTGCATCATCCGCCGCTGGATGCGCATCAGGCGGTTGATCGTCTCGACCATGTGGACGGGGATGCGGATGGTACGCGCCTGGTCGGCAATGGCGCGGCTGATGGCCTGGCGGATCCACCATGTCGCATACGTCGAAAACTTGTAGCCGCGCATGTAGTCGAACTTTTCGACGGCGCGCAGCAGGCCGATGTTACCTTCCTGGATCAGGTCGAGGAAGGAGACGCCGCGCCCCACGTAGCGTTTAGCGATGTTTACGACCAATCGCAGGTTAGCGCGCACCAACATCTGCTGGGCTTCGGCGGCCAGCACCTCCACGCGCTTCCACCAGGCAAAGGCTGCATCGGGATTGATATGCGCGCGGATCTGAGCCGTTGTCGGCCAGCGGCTGTTGACACTCATCTTGTCGCGGATGTACTCGACCAATTCGGGGGGCAGCAGATACAGGTACATCGCCACGCGGAGCAGTTCCAGGATCACCGGACGCCAGTGCGGGTCATCCCCCCACTGATTGGGGCCCATATAGGTATAGAGATTCGACGCTTTTTCGGCGATAAGGACTTGTTGCTGCTGCAAAATTTCACTCAGGAAATCCGTGATGTCTGGAGTCCCTAGCCCGTTTTTCTGGGCCGCGCGTTGGCTCTCATTCCACGCGGTGCGCGCCTGCCGGTAAAGATCGAGAATGCTGGCCTCCATAACCTCAGGGTCATCTGCCGTAGCGACTGTCTGGCAGACCAGGCCCAACTGCGCGACCGCCTCGCGGATGATGCAGAGCCAGACTTCCTGGTAAGGTTCGAGCAGGTCGACACGCCCGATTTCGCGCAAATACATGCGCACCGGGTCATCGACCAGGTCTTCTACGATGAACGGCCTGGATAACTCCTCCTCGATTTCCTCAAGTTCATCCGGTGAGGGTTCGTCTTCCCATGTCTCATGCTCATCATCGACGGTATCATTGTGATCGAAATCCACATTCTCGACGTTAACTTCCGCTTCGATATCGCCGTGGTAAGCCTCCTCTTCTTCCCAGGTATACGGCCCGGCATCATCGTGGAAGTTGTTGGCGTCCTCCGGCCCTGCCTGGGCCGGCTCATTTGTTTCCAGAGGGACGCCAGCCGTGGAGATACGGTCCGTGGGTACACGGGTTTGGGCTGTCCGTTGCCTAGATGCCATTCCTCCTCCTTGCCTCAAAACGATATACTGCTCCTTGCAGCGCAATCACCGACTCAACGCTTGCTGAACCCGACAGAGGGTGGCCGAAAGCCTCTGTAGTGTGGTCAGATAACGTTCGGCTTTCAGATCGCCTTCGCCTTGCGCTTCTGCGACCAGACTTTGGGTGTGTTTGGAGATGTCGCGCAGTCGCTTTTCACGCAAGCGTAGCACGGTGCGGACGGCGTCGCGTGCCCATTGTTCCAACGGCATATCGGGCAGTGGGGTCGCCATCCATGCATGAACCTGTTCTAACAAATCCGCGGGCAGCACATCGCCCAGTTCCAGTTCGGGATGCGCGCTCATCTCCAACCAGGCCAGCCAAATCAATCGGTTCGTGCCGGTGAAATCGTTGTCGTTGATCCGCTCGAGTTGTGCCGCATCGAGTTGGGTGTCGGCAAGGGATAGGGTTTCTGGATAGCGCAAAAACAAGGTCAGCGCATAGGCTTCCAGATCGCCAACCGGCGTCGTTCGTCCCGCCGCCCCCGGCGCTTTGACTGCCGACTGGCGGCGTACCGCCTGGGCACGCTCGCGCACACGCAGCCGGTCGAGCAACCCACGGGCGTCCAGGCCAAGCCGCAGCGCGATGTCCTGGACGTAGGCTTCGCGTTCCACGCTGTCGCCGATGTCGTTGAGCAGGGGCAGCATCGCATCGACGATACGCGCTTTGCCCTTTGGTTCGCGCGGGTCTTCCTGTTTCAACAGTTGCTCAAAGACAAAACGCACAATGGGCTGCGAATTGGCAATGAGCTGTTCCCAGCGCGCGCGATCTTCCAGGATCAGTTCGTCGGGATCGCGGCCTTCCGGCAGGACCACGACGCGAATGTCGGCCTTGAGCCGCCCTTCGACGCCCACCAACCCGCGCGGATCGAAAACGGCGTCCCACTCGCGGTCCAGCGTTTGTCGCGCGGTCTCCAGTCCCTGCAACGTGCCGTGAATGCCCGCCGCATCGGGGTCCAGCGCCAGGATGAAGCGTTTGGTAAGGCGCTGTAACTGTTGCAAGTGCGCCTCGGTGAGCGCGGTGCCCATCGGGGCGACGACGTTTTTGTAGCCGGCCTGGTGTGGGATCATCACGTCCATGTAGCCCTCGACGATGATGGCGGCGTCGGCCTCGCGGATAGCCTGGTTGGCAAGGTGATAGCCGAACAGGACATTGCTTTTGTCGAAAAGTACGCTCTGGGGCGAGTTCATGTACTTGGGCTGATCGTCGGGATTGAGCACGCGCCCGCCGAAGGCGATCACCCGCCCGCGCCGGTCGCAGATGGGGATCATCAGCCGGTTGCGGAAGCGGTCGAACGTCCCGCCGCCCTCGCGCTCCACGAGCATTCCCGCCTTGAGTTGCTCTGCGACGCTGAAGCCCTTGCCGAACAGATAGGCGCGCGTCGCGTCCCAGTCATTCAGGCTGTACCCCAGCCGGAAGGTTTTGATGGTTTCCAGCGTGAAGCCGCGCTTTTCGAGGTAGGCGCGGGCGTAGGCGGCCTGCGGCGCGGTGAGCAGCAGCGTGTGGTAATAAGCGGCGGCGGCTTCCAGCAGGGACCGCAGGCGCTCGGATTCGCTCTCGGCCTCGACCTGCTCGGGCGTGCGCGGTTGCAATTCCACCCCGGCCCGGCGCGCGAGTTCTTCCAGTGCCGAGCGGAAATCCAGCCCTTCGAAATCCATCACGAAGGTGAAGAGGTCGCCCCCTTTGTTGCAGCCGAAGCAGTGCCATCCCTGGGTATCCGGGAAGACATAGAACGAAGGGGTCTTTTCGGTGTGAAAGGGGCAGAGGCCCTTGAAGTAGCGTCCAGACTTCTGCAGGTGAACGTGCCGCCCGATGACCTCGACAATATCTAATCTTTCCTTGACTTCATCCACAACGCTCATAGGCCAATATTGTACTCAGGTGGTGGGGAAAGGCAAGGGGATTGGGGAGTGGGGGGAAGATTTGACGATTTTAGATTTCGGATTTTGGAAGAGCAACTCTGACTTTGGACATTCGGCCTTTACCAACGACTACGGACTGACGTCTAGCGGAACAGTATCGTCGGGGAGGCGCGCGCCGTGGGAGTCATAGGCGGGAAGGCGCGTGAGGCTGACCGGATCGTACATTCCCACGCGGAGGTACGCCGTTTGGGGCAGAGGGGCGGCAAGTGACAGGAGATGCACGTCCACAATCACATCGTCGCGCAGCCACCACTGTGTAGGATAGCGTCCCTGGTCTGGGGGACCATCGTGTTGTGCGAGCAGCCCGCCATCTGCATCGACCAGATGGACGAAGACGTTGTAATCCTGGGGCGGAACTCCGGTAGCCGCCCAGGTGAGGGTGATGACTAAAGACTCGCTCACGGCCACATCATAGCCGCGTAATGTGATGTGTTCTCCCAGACTGAAATTGACCGGGTGCGTTGGTGTGGAAGGGGTGTGTTTCCTGCGGACGCGCCACGGCCCCAGGCTGACCATATCCACGTTGGCGTCGTTGCCCACACGCGCGCCGCTGGCATCGACCACACCGAAGCGCGCCCAGTACAGCGCCGGTGTGGGGATATCCGTTGGTAGTCGTAGGGTGTAGGTTTCCCGGATGACGTCTCCGGCGCGCCAATGCTCGCTGGGGTACAACGTTCCGCCGAGCCAGCGGTCGTCTTCTGCCACACGCTGAGTGGGGTCAAGTGGGCTGAACTGCACCCACGCGCTGTAAAGTTTTCCTGTCGCGCGTTCGGCCTGCCAATAGAGTGTGACCGGCAGCGCGTCACCGGGGCGCAGATCGCGGTCAGGCGTTTCCTGGGCCAGGGCGGTGAACATGCCGTCGAAGGTGATTTGAAGCGGCGTAGCGGTTGGCGGGATACTGCCTGTGTAGCGTGGCGAGCCGAAAGCCGGTGCAAGCAGCAGCCACGGCGTCCATGTAGCGATCACCGCGAGAAACGCCGCGCTGAGACGGGGGCCGGGGCTGCGCCATTGACTCAATCCCCACGCCAACAGCACGCCGATGGCGACGTTGCTTGGGAAGAGCAGCCGTCCATAAGGCGCGCCCGTGGCGATGGCCCATTGCACAAGCGCAGCACCGTTCATCAGCAACAGGACGGCCAACAAACCCAATCGGCGTCGCGCCAACGGTGCGAGGTGGCGTGCGTCCCCGCGCCACAGCGCGCGTGCGATTCCGACTACCGCGAGCGTCATTATCCCGGCGATCAGGATGTAGGCCCAGTGGGGCAACGACAAAAGCGCCCAGCCCAGGCCGCCCCAGTAGGTCTCGAAAATGGCGGTGATCTGCTGCCAACCAAAGCTGCGCAAAGGTATTTGACTCTCGAAATGCGTTCGCGTTCCCCAGAGGTCGCCGTAGTGCAGGGCATTGTAGAGGTACCAGCCACCGCCGACGAGCGCCGCCGTCCCGCCAAACGCGAGCGCGTCGGTAAGGATTTTGCGGGCCGGAACGTTGGTGCATTTTTTTGTCAGCAGATTGAGCGGATGAAGCAGATTTCCTGTTTGCCGATTGTGAAAAATTTGCCCGATGATTGCCAGCCCACCTAGCGGAAGCAGTAGAAGCGCCGTTTGCTTGGTGAGCAGGCCCACGCCCACGAGCGCGCCGAGCGCAGCCCATTGGGGCCAGCGGGCGGCCGTTCCCATCAAGCGCAGCATCAACAGCGTCGCCAGGCTGACGATGGCGATCAGCAGCGGGTCGTTCGTCACCCCGGCGGAGAGCGCGATGAACTGCGGGTTCAAGGCCACACACGCCGCCGCACCAAGCGCCAGAGCGGGTCTTGCCGGGTCGATCAGTCGGGCAATGTGATAGGTACACGTGATGGTGACGAGACCGAAGCTCAACGACAGTAACCGCAGGAGCAGCGTCGCGCAGAACGTGGCGCTGGCGACCCAGTTCTCACCGGGCAGATGGACGAACATATTTTTGTTCCAGGGATCGGCGTTGCGTTGCGGCGCCCAGCCAGCATCCCAGGCCGGGTTGGGGATGAGGCGGCTGTCGAGATCGTCCATACCGATCCCGCCGACGAGAATCGCTGCGAGAGCGTGATAGAGGGGCGGAGTGTAGTACAGCGGCGGCGTATGCGGGCGCAGCGTGGCAGCCATCTCTGCGCCGGTACGGGGGGGCTGCGCTGCCGTTGGCGCGTACAGGCGGCGCTCGGCGGCGAAGTAGCGAATGACTTGCAGGTGCGAGGATTCGTCGGGATTCTCGAAGAGCGGCGTCGCCAGGGCATAGACAACGCCCAGAACGAAGAATAGCGTCAGTAGCGCGACGAGGCGGTACGCGGGTGGGGCGCTAAACAGGCGAATCGGCGAGTGGCGCATAGGACATTTTCAGCGCAGTTCGACGGCCCAGTCGAGCACTTCGACGCCGCGATACTCTCCCTCGATCCAGTGGACGGCTTTTTCCAGCACGGCGTAGATGTGCCCCGCGTCGTTCGAGACGGCGACGACCGCGATGTCCGCCGACTGCCAGGTGTCCTGGTTTCCCACCTCAGCGGCGGCGACCTCGAACTGGCGGCGCAGTTGGGTGAGCAGCGGCTTGAGCGCCCCGCGCTTCTCCTTCAGCGAAAACACACCAGGCAGGTAAAGGTGAATGGTACACGCTCCGATGATCATAAAGCCCTCAGCTTTCAGCGATTAGCCCTCAGCGATCAGCTAGTAGTTGTCAGTCTCCAGTCCAAAGTCGAATGTCGAAAGTCAAAGATGCTCTTCCAAAATCAAAAATCCAAAATCCAAAATCCGAAATCGTCAAATCTTCTCCGTCCACGCCGGATTGGTGTATTTCTCGGCCACAAGTTGGTCGATCAGGCGGCGCTCGGCGGGCAGGAGAGGGGCGGGGATGAGGGTGAGGTTGAGTGTGGCGGTGAAGCCTTCGATGAGCGCGTCGGCAATCTCGCGCCAGGCGACGGTGCGGCCTAGCGCATCGTGCAGGGTGAGCGCATGCTCGCGGATGCGGTCGGCGGGCGGTCGGGCGGTGAGGTAGTCACTGATGCGGGCGATGTCGCCACTCAGGGGCAGCGTCCCGTGTTGGAGGATGCCACCATTGATGCGCATCTGCGCGCTGCCGAACAGTTTGCGCGGCCCTACGGTGATCTCGTAATCGGAGGGTAGCTCGAAACAGACGGGTGAGCGTGGCCCGCCGCGCCGTTCGGCGTGGGCGCTGGCTTCGGCGTTGCGCAGGCCAACCTTCGCCAGGGCGTAGAGCAGCGCGGCGCTCAATCCCCGGTAGCTCTCCGCAATGCCGCCGGTCAGGCGCGGTTCGTCGTGCGTCACGGCGACGGCGTAGGCGAGTTCATCCTCGTGGAAGACGGCGGTGCCGCCGGTCGCGCGCCGCAGCAGTGTGACGTTGTCCGCCGTGAGTCTTGCCACGTCCGCATCGGCGAACGGCTGCCCACGGCCCAACGTCAGCGCGGGCGGCGACCAGGCGTAGAGCCGCAGTGTGGGCGGCGAACGCCGCGCCGCAACTTCTCGCAAGAGCGCCTCGTCGGTCGCCATATTCAGCGCGCCGGGTTTGGGGTACGGTTCGAGCATGAGCCGCCAGGTGGCGGGGGGGTAGGTGTTAGTCATGAGTCGTTAGTCCGAAGTCGAAAGTCGAATGTCAAGAGTCCGGCATTGGACCGAAGAATAAGCGAGGCGAGTGACTATTGAGCTGCCATAGCATAAATTCGCACTTCGCGCTCCAGGCGATCCTGTAGGCGGTCTTTCTCCATTTCTAAATCGTAGCGTGTTTGTAGATTGATCCAAAAGCGTTCTGATAACCCAAAGTAACGCGATAGGCGTAAGGCTGTATCTGGGCTGATAGCTCGCTTGCCTTGCACAATCTCATTGATGCGACGCGGCGGCACACCGATATCTTTCGCCAGGCGATATTGGCTGATTCCTAGCGGTTGCAGGAATTCTTCCAGTAAAATTTCACCTGGATGAATAGGCGGTAAAGTTTGTTCGCTCATAGTGACTCCCTAATGATAATCCACGACCTCAACACGATAGGCATTACCGTCTTCCCACTCAAAACAGATACGCCATTGGGCATTGATGCGGATACTGTACTGCCCGCTCCGATCGCCGGTAAGTTTTTCCAAATGATTGGACGGTGGTATGCGCAAATCTTGTAAGGTCTCGGCTGCATCTAAGATCTCCAATTTCATCCGTGCTGTGCGTTGGATTTCAGGCGGCAAGCGGCGTGAAAATTGACGGCGGAAGATTTTGGCAGTTTCTTCGGCGGCGAAACTCTTAATCATTGCATGTATAATAACGCCATACGTTATTATTGTCAAGAAGGGAGTATATCAGTGCAGCAGATGTGAGGTCATCCTATGCTATAACCACTTTTCTTGCCTAAATGTCACGCGGGGCACTTGTAAGAATCTCCAGCAGCGCGGCCTCCACCGCCTCAATCTTATGCGGCGGAACGGGGAGCATCCAGGTTTCCTCACTCGCGCCGCGCGGACGGGGCGGCAGTTGGATTTCGATACGCAGCCATACAGATGATGTTGTTGTATCGTGGTGCAGGGTGACGCGGCGCACGTAGCTGGATGTGCCGTTGCCCTTGAAGTAGTTGCCGAGCGCGTAGACTTCGTCGCGGCCCAGGGCGACTTCGCCCGGTTCGGAGTGCAAGTAGGCTCTGCGCATCGCCAGATGCTGGCTGCCCGCTACTACGGCACCGATGACGCCGCCGATAGCACCGCCGCCCAAAATGCCGAGCACGCCGCCCAGAATGGCCTGCCCCACCCCTTCATTTGCGCCGATGAGGAGCCCCGTCAGCGCGCCGGTAATGGCGAATAGCACGGTCAGGCAGCCCAACTGAACCTTCCAATCGCCCCCTTCTTCTTCCCAAACGGCTTCTTTGAGACGTTCCCACTCCAGCGTGGAGTACTTCCAGCGCACGAGTGGGCGGTCGCCGGCGAGGAACTCGGCGGCGCGCCGCATTTGAGCACGACCCCAAATCCACACGATGAGCGTGATCCCGCCAAACAGCGCAAGGAAAAACACGGCGATCAGGAGAAAGAAGGCGTCGGTCAGCCCGATGACAGTCGTGCCCACGGCTACGAGCGTACCGAACAGCGCCAGCACGGTGAGCCATAAAGGCGCAATCAAGCCGCGCCGGTAAGGGTCATTGGTTGGCAGTTGGAAATCGTATTCGTCGGTTGTCATAGGATGTGTTTCTCCCCGCGTTGCGGAACGATAACGTTGCTGTATCCCAGCTTTTGCAACCCCTCGGCGAGATTCTGCGCGGGTTGGGGATCGCCGTGGATGACGAATGCGGTTTTGACGGTGTGCGCCTGCGGCGTGGCCCACTCCAGCAGGTCGGTGCGATCGGCGTGGGCACTGTAGCCGTAGAGCGTGTAGACTTCGGCGCAGCGCTCGAAGCTCTCACCGAAGATGCGCACGACTGGTTCTTCATCGGCGATGCGGCGCCCCAATGTGTTTGGCGCTTGCCAGCCGGTGATGAGCACTGCGTTTTTCGGATCGCCGATCGCGTGCTTGAGGTGGTGCTGGACGCGCCCGGCTTCGGCCATGCCGGAGGCACTGATGATGATGACGGGATTTGCCGTTGTGTTGAGCTGTTTGGATTCCTCGATACTGCGGACGTAGCGCAGCCGGTAGAAGCCGAAGGGATCGTCACTGTCACTGGCAGTGAGGAAGTCCCGCGTTTCCTGGTCATAACATTCGGGATGCATGCGGTATGTTTCGGTCACGTTCAGCGCCAGCGGGCTATCGACGTAGATCGGCAGTTCCGGGATGCGCCCGGCGTGGGTCAGTTGGTGCAGGTCATAGACGATGTCCTGCGTGCGTCCCACGGCGAAGGCGGGGATGATGATGCGCCCACCGCGCGCGGCAACCGTGTTGACGATGTCCGCCAGTTGGCTCTGGATGTCCTGGATGGGCGGATGCTCGCGGTCGCCGTAGGTGCTCTCGATCATCAGGCAATCGGCGGGCGGCATGGGGGCGGGATCGCGCACGATGGGGAGTTTGGGCTGGCCCAGGTCGCCCGTGAACAACAGGCGCACGATGCCTTCTTTTTCCTCCGATTCCAGCAGCACCATCGCCGATCCCAGGATGTGCCCCGCATCCAGGAAGGTGACGCGAACGCCGCGGGCGATCTCCACGGGCCGGTCGTAACCGATACCGACGAAGTAGTGCAGCGCGCGCAGCGCGTCGGCCTCGGTGTAGAGTGGCTTCATGGGCGGCTCACCTTTGCGTTGCCGCTTCTTGTTGACGTATTCCACATCTCCCTCATGGATGCGGCCTGAATCCGGCAGCATTGCGCCGCAGAGGCCGTAGGTGGCGTGCGTGGCATAGATGGGGCCGTCGTAACCGGATTTCACCAGGTTGGGGAGGTTGCCGGAGTGGTCGATGTGCGCGTGTGAGAGGACGACGGCGTCCAGGCGGTGAATATCGACGGGGATTTTGTGATTGCGCGCGTAGGCTTCGTCGCGCTTGCCCTGATACAGGCCACATTCCAGCAAAATGTTGCGCTTGTTGGTGCGAACGAGGTACATCGAGCCGGTGACAGTCCCGACGCCGCCGAGAAACGTTATTTTCATTTTCGGTTCCTCCAGAAGCAACCACGAATCTACACGAGTAGTGGTTACAAATTGACTGATAACGAGAACAGATTATGCTAGTGTTCTTTCAAAGTATGAATGACGGGTGATACCAAACTGAACCGATGAGTGGACAACTCTACATTCAATGTTATGCGGAGATCCCGAAAAAGCAAATCACACGTAGAGCAGTCACAGATGGAGAAGAAATATCGGGTCACGTTGACCTCAAGGAACAGCAGGACTTACAGGAACTCATCGCCCGCCGGAGTGGGAAAGCCGCGGCGGTGAAACGCGCTTACATTCTCTTAGCCGAGGATGAAAATGGGTCCCAGCAGTGGACTGACGCCAACATCAGTACGACCTACCACGTGAGGGTGCGCACGGTCGAGCGGGTGCGGCAGCGTTTTGTGGAAGTGGGCTTGCACAGCGCGGTCTATGGACAACCAGATGAGATTCAAAGCCGTCCCCGGCATTGCGGGTGACATCTGGTTGGCAGGCGGCAATGAAGATACCGTCTACGGTTTGTGGCATTCTACCGACGGCGGTGATAGCTTCACGAAATTGCAG
>Ga0101944_10001451_pt1 | contig 49202 bp, 53 predicted proteins | sample DewCreD2012metaG_FD_75245 | JGI IMG/M metagenome (GOLD analysis project Ga0101944, IMG submission 75245) | Hot spring sediment bacterial and archeal communities from British Columbia, Canada, to study Microbial Dark Matter (Phase II) - Dewar... ... | reverse complement strand
CATTAAAACGTGATGGTGCTCATTGCTTAATTGCAAACTGTAATTAACACTTGACAACAAGTGAATTGAGAGTAAATCTTTTTAAGGAAATAATTTATTTATTAACAGATGCAAACATGAAACGTTATGGCTATTCAGCCTTAAAAAATATATGCCACAACTTCACAAAAAGGAAAATTTATGAAAAGAAATAAAGTGCTTGATGGTTTGTTTGGATTATGTGTTGGCGATGCGCTTGGTGTTCCCGTAGAGTTTACCTCTCGAAGCAGGTTAAAGGAAAATCCTGTAACCGATATGATTGGTTGGGGAACTCACCATCAACCGCCAGGAACATGGTCCGATGATAGCTCACTTGCTTTTTGTTTGGCTGAGTCGCTCTGTAATGGTTTTGATCTTCATGACATTGCTGATAAATTTTGTAAATGGTTATACGAAGCTTACTGGACACCACATGGGGTTGTTTTTGATGTTGGAAATGCAACTCAACATGCTATTTCACGCTTAAAGAAGGGTGTAAACCCTGTGGAAGCGGGTGGTAAAGATGAATCAAGTAATGGGAATGGATCGTTGATGAGAATTTTGCCCCTGGCATATTATTTGGAAAAGTCCAGTAAGCTTCAGCAATTTGAAATCACTCATCAAGTGTCATGTTTGACACATGGACATATACGCTCGCAAATAGCATGTGGGATGTATATTCAGCTTGCAATTAATATTCTTAATGGCCACACTCCTAAGTTGGCATACGAAATCATGAAAGACGTTGTTTTGGAATATTATTCCAAGCAACCGTATGCAGCAGAATTAAAAAATTTTGCAAGGATATTAGAATCTGATATATCTCAATTGCCAGAACACTCTATCAAATCAAGTGGATATGTAGTGGATACACTGGAAGCAAGTATGTGGGCTCTTTTAAATAATAATTCTTATAAGGATACTGTACTTGCTGCAGTAAATCTTGGTGGTGACACCGATACAACCGGGGCTGTTGCTGGAGGATTAGCAGGGTTATATTATGGATATGATAACATTCCAGGCAGTTGGATAAATATGATAGCAAGAAAAGATGATATTATTGAATTGGCAAATAAATTACATGATAAAATCTATGGGGCATAACACTGTTAATACTTTATTAGAATACGGATCAAGTCCGGTATGACTTTTGATGGCAATAGATTGCAGGTCACGCCTGAAATAAAAGTTTATTTGGGTAAGCTGCGAATAAAATATTATTACCCCTTGTAAGAGGTAGTTATTAATAGTTTTTTAAAAAAGGAAAAACATTTTACAGACAATACTGAATAAAATATACATGTTTATAGTGTTATAATTAATCTAAATCTTTTATAAAACCGCCTTTGCCTTTCTGATCATTTCCTCATCAAAAGATATGAGTTCGGTTTCGAATTCCTTTGCAACCTGAACTACAATGGCATCCATTCCCCGCAAACCTGTTTTAGCTGCAATATCTGCTGCTTCGATTGCAGCTGTGTCATCAAGAATTACAAATTTTACATTGTCTGTACTGACAAGTTCTTTCTTGATTGCTAATGCCAATTCTTCTGAACCTGTTCTTCTTCTAATTGCAGCAACTACTTCAACCAATACTGAAAGAGGCATTATGGCAAAACTCTTTCCTTTCAGTATATTTTCCCATATAGTCAAAGCTTCCTTATGTCTAGTTTCGTTTTGTAAAAGAGATGAGAATATAACAGAACTATCAACAGTAAGTTTTCTTACCATGTTTTTTCGCGTTGCTGAGATATCTCTTCTACTGCTGATACCTTATCCCATGTTGATGATAATTTTTTTCCGAGGGTCTTCCACCTTCTTATTTTATTTTTTTCACTACTTGCTTTTGAGATTTCTTGAAAAATCATCTCCTTTTTTATTTCTTTTATTTCATGGATTAAATCAGAAAGTTTGTTATCTAAACGTGTTGGCATCTAATGTCCTCCTATGAAATGTTACTGTATTTCATTAATTTTGTATTCACTTAACTTATACATATACTCAATACTGAATTTTATATTAAAAAAATAAATATTAAATAATTGTATAGATATACATATATCATAAATATAATAAATAATGGTTAAAGTCAAATAAAATAGCATTGGTACCATTTTGCCATATTTTTTTCCCTGCTATTGATATATTTTGGACACAAACTGTTATTATGAGTGATAGAATATCAAGACACTCTCATAACGGATAGGATTATAAGGAGGTAGAAGTTTTAAACTTATTTCATGTCATGACAGTAAATAATCCCTAAATAATCTTAATAACCGTGACCTTTCTATTTACATCTAAATTACCTTGTTTAATAAGATCTGTTCCTAAAAAGATGACATTATCAACACCCTGATGAGGGATTCCAGCTTTAGTATGAATGGATCTTAATCCTCCCAACCACCATCGTTCATCGGCAATATAAAGAATATCTCCTGGTTTAGCCTGCAGATATTCCATCATCTTGGTACTTAATGAAACACCTTCACTGGTCTCAGCAATGTAGCAATGAACAATCTTCCCTTCATCAAAATCATCCGGTTCACCACCTTTAAATAAAACTTTCCCTTCATGGATTGTGTCAACTACCAGTCCTGGAATGTTGGATAATTCTTTTTCTTTTGATAAAACGGTAGCACCAATACTGACAGCTGTACATACTATTAACCCATACAATGCCCTTAAATATTGTAACCCCTCAGGTGCAACTCCATGAGATAAAAAAGTTAAAACCACCGGCCATTTGATGGAGATAAGCATCGCTATACTGCCAAGAATAAGGGTGTAGATAGCAGCCTTTGTAGTATAGCGTTTCCATAAAATACCAAATACAATTGTTACAATCATTGGAGGGGTTACCGCAGCAATAAACGTACCATGTGCCAGGTAAATGGATTTAAACTGCATGAATAAAGGAACCAGAGCTACGCCAATAACTGCAGCAGCCAGTGAAATAGTACGAGCCCATTTGAGGTAAAATGTATCTTCTTTATCAGGTGTAATTTTTTTTACAATATCGTTGACCCCAATTGCAGCTACTCCGTTAATCAGTGTGTCTATTGTTGACATGAGTGCTGCAATTAAAGCTGCCATGATAAAACCAAATATTCCTGGTTTTGTGATTGAAAAAGCTACATCAACAAAAATATGATTAGGGTCAGAGCCCACAGGCAGCAATCCTAAGTTTTGCATTGAATGGCCTATCCACCCCGCATTAGCTACTGCAAAAGCAGCCAGTGGCATAAGGACAAGGCATACTAAAAACATTGCTTTCCTGCCATCACGGGGCGAACGTACGCTTAAAAAACGCATAAGAATACCCTGGTTCATGAAATAGAATGCCATGGAGCTTCCAAAAGCATCCTGCCAGAATATACCCACAAAATTAAAATCGGGTGGTTTATTAAATGGTGAAAAGGGCAATTTGAATTCATAGGGCAGCGATTTCCAGAAAGCAGATAAACTGCCAATTTTTTCAATTCCAAGAAAAAAGACTAAAAATCCAGCTGTTAGTAGCATTAATGCCTGAGCAAGGTCGGTCATGATGACTGATGTCTGCCCACCTGCATGCATGTACACTGCGCATACAAAAGATATCAGTATGGCAGTAACCATGACATCCCAGCCAAACATTGCATTAAATGCAACACCTATTGTGTAAAGGTTAATCCCTATGTATCCTAATAAGTAGACAAGCAGGATAATAACGCTAATTGTCCTTGTAGTGCTGTTAAATCGCCTTTCAAAATATTCGGGGATGGATGTTATTCGTGAATAATATATGATTGGCAGCCATATAAATACAAAGAGAGGCAAAATAAACCAGTCATTGAGGTATGTCATGGTTGAAGAAAATCCATACTGATATGCAACAGCTGAATATTTTATGAAACTGTATGACCCTACTGTTGTGGCTACACAGCTAAATCCTATAAGCCACCAGCTGAAACGCTGACCGCCAAAAAAGAAATCTTTTGTGCTTTTGACATATCTGCCAAAGAAAGTCCCAAAACCCAGTATGAACAAAAAATAAAATACAATGATGGCAAAATCAAGTACTGTACCCTTAATCATGTCTTACACTCCGGCAACAATAATCATTGATGCATGTAATATGATAAAAAATAAATAGCCCGCAATGATTTCAAAAAGTATGCGGCGCTCAGTAGGATGAGATAGTGATATAACATCCTTCTTTAAGGCTATCATTGTGGTTAAGATGAAAAGTATGGTGAAAATACCGTACTGATATATGAAAGGCAGCCAGGGTGAATTCATGATACATATTCCTCCGCAATTGTAAATTGTGATGGCAATAATCGTACCTCTGCATTGGCAAAATGTGGCAAAGACTTAAACTGATGTGCAGCAAACCCACTGGCAACGGCATACAGAATTTGCAAAGGGTCACCATGTGAAACAATAAGTATATTCTGATTATTATGGCTTTTTTCACAATCAAGCAAAAATGAAAGCATACGCCTGGCAACGGCATGAATAGGTTCAACATCATAGCAGGCAACATCAAATTCTAATTTGCAATCCATATCCCACACTTTGTTATAATTTTCACTGTTAGTTCCTTCAAACTGGCCAAAATAGCGCTCGCGTAATCGTGCATCGGTCTTAACAGTGATATTGTTCAGTTGCTGTGAAATAATCATGGCTGTTTGATAAGCTCGCAGAAAATCCGATGTATAGATATAGTTCACAGATAGTATTTCTTTATTAGTAACTATCGCCTCCAAAACTTGTTGCTCCCCTTTCCGTGTCAATCCATATTTGGTAGTTCCTGTTTCAGGGTCACTTACTATAATATGCATTTCATTGGCAATGCTCTGGGCATGACGCATGCACAGGTATGTATTATGTAGTGCAATTGATTTCATACATGTACCACTATAGATAAAGAAAATATAAAATCAATATTTTTTAAATGTAAAGAACATCGCCTTCTTTTGCAGCGGATATTTTAATGGGGAAAGATTTAAGGCGTGCACGTTTAATGGATCTTGTAATATCACGGTCAGTATGATTTGGGTCATGATGAAATGTAACTAAATGCTTGACATTAAAACGTGATGCAACGCTGGCTACAGCCTCTATAGAGGAATGCCCCCATCCTATATGGGTTGCATACTCTTCAGGAGTGTACTGACAGTCAGCAACCAGGATGTCGGCATTCTGTATTAAATTGCCTATATTCTTGAGATTATAATCCCCTAATTCAGGGTCAGTCAGTACTTCATTGTCACTGGCATACACAAAAACATGGTTATTGTATTCAACACGAAAACCCAATGACAATCCTGGATGAAAAAGATGGGTGTACCATATAGTAATGTCATTTATTGTGAAAGGGTTATGCGACAGCTCAACAAAATGGATATTTGATGAAAGCTCAAACAGGGTTACGGGGAAATACTCCCTGTCCATCTGGCCCAAAATAAGCTTTTCTAATGTTGAAACGCTGTGACCTCCATAGAAGGAAATAGAAGCATTCTTGTTATATGCTAAGTCAAAAAAAGGAAAACCCTGTATATGATCCCAGTGCGTATGGCTTATAAAAAGATGAACTTCAACAGGCTTGTCATAAAATTCCTGTGTTAAGGATTTTCCCAGCATCCTTATACCTGTCCCCGCATCAAAGATAAGGATGGTTTGGCCACATCTTAGTTCTACACATGAAGTGTTGCCGCCATATGTAACAAAATCCTTGCCTGGAGTAGGAATGGAACCTCTGACACCCCAGAAGCGAACATACATGGTACTTTTATTTTTTTTCATTAATACCCTTGTGTGCATCTTTGCCTGATGTTTCACTTTTCGACATATCTCATACTATTCTTCAAAAATATATTATTCAGCAAACTGTATATAGAGTGTATCTGAAAGTGTATGGTGGACTTTATGGTTTTGTTTTTCAATAGTTACATGAATAACAAAGGGATGTTTGACAGTTTTAGAAAAATTATTGGTATTAATATCTTTCCAGAAAATTGTTTCCAGAAGGCTGCCAACAAGCGAAAATCCATATACAGTTTTTTTCATTTTTTCTATACGTTCAGCTTTATATGTTGAATGCGTGACTGGGTTTTCAAAATAGGCTGTTATGGTTGCTGACTCTATATCCTGATTGCATTGTATGCTGAAACACAATGTATCACCTTGAAAATAGATATAATTGCATATATCTTTCAATGAACGGCAATGGGTACATGGCTTAAAGGTATAGGTCAGGGAATTATTGGAGATAGTTCCGTTGATTGAGACACTGCTGCCACACTCAGCATTAATGACTTTTAGTGGCTTATCAGCGCAGGCAGTGAAAAGAAAAAAACCTACCAATACCAAAAGCATCCTATGCGATAACAAGCTGCCACCATCCTTTCAGCATGCATTGTTCATCTCGGCTGAGTGAATATCGGCTGAAATATTCCTTAGACATTTGGGTCAGATTGGGTGTTGGGCTAAACTTGTTGTCTTGCATTTCAAGAAGGCCAGAGAATGTAGATGCTATTTCATCCATGGAGGAAATCACATCTATAGAAATAAAGTGGGATGCTATAATAAAAAAGAGTGCTTCAAAGACGGTACAAGCACGGTTGAGTTCATCTGGGACAGGATTGGGAACATTTATGCATGCAGTATAGTAATCCATGGCAATTAAAGGGTATAGCGTAGCTGGAATGGAAAAGATATCAGGTAATGTTTGTATGAATTCATTAGTTTGCTTTGATGTGTCAATATCATCAAATATTGCATAGGTATGAAAGTACTGGTCTGATTCGGTGGTGATTGATTGAATAAGCTTGATAGGTGTAATAGGTGTTGAATGATCTTTCAATGTGGGTACAAGTCGTGATTTATAATACAGTCTATTAGTCCTGTATACAGGGTAATAGTCATTATTGCCTGGTTCTATAATTGTGGAACTATCGCCCCCAAACTTAAAATCCAACCGTAAAACATGATAAAAATTTATACACTTGCCTTCAAGCAGTCGTATAAAATGCAGGCTATGCAATTCATGCGGCGGCTGTCGCTCTTCAAGCAGGCTATGGCCCAATAAAAATTGGGGAATTATAGGGATGATAGTTTGTACTATAGGCAAGGCTTCGGTGTATGACAATTTGGACACCGGGATTTTTGGAATAACTATCTCTTCGTTAAGCATAATAAATTCGTTTTTTAAAACGTTTATATAGATGTTTCCGGTCTTATTCCCATGATGTTCATCAATGAGGCGGATATAATCATTAATCATGTTGACTGCCATTTTTACTCACCTTTACAAATAAATTTACATAAATATTGCCTTTTGTCTTGACAAATATACACGATGCAGTAATTTTTTATCAAGATAATATTAATATAAATGGCAATTTTTCTTATTGGTAGAAAGAATGGATAATCTCATCAACATTGGTGTGGCACAGTTGGCAGTTGCTGAAAACCCGGGGGTTTTGCGCACCATTCTGGGCAGTTGTGTGGGTATATGTATATATGAGCGGAATAAAAAGATTGGTGGCCTTGCACACATACTATTGCCCAAAAATCCAGGCGATAGCAACCCGGAAAAATATGCCGATACAGCTATTCCCATTCTGGTGCAGCAGTTAATCAAAAGAGGCTGCAAAAAGGAATTCATGTCAGCAAAGATTGCCGGCGGTGCATCAATGTTTAAGTTTAAATCAACAACAACGCTGGCAAATATTGGCGAAAATAATATTGAAGCAACACGCCAGGCACTGGCAAAATATGGCATCCCCATTGTAGCCGAAGATGTAGGTGGAAGTACTGGCAGGGTTATAGATTTCTTTCTGGATGATGGAAGGTTGAAAGTAAAAGCCAGTGGCCAGGAAAAGATGTATTATAAGGTTTGATAGATGGATTGGAGATAATAATTATGCATGAACATATACAACAGAGGATTCAGTCCATAATTCAGAATGTTGACCAGCTGCCTTCATTGCCGGATGTGGTAAGCAGGATAATTAATATGGTCAATGACCCTGATGTTTCTTTTAAACAGGTTGCAGATGAAATAGCCAAGGACCAGGCAATCACTGCAAATATTCTTAAGCTATGCAATTCAGCGTATTTCAGCAAAGGCAAGGAAATCTCATCCATTGACCGCGCTATTGTCATATTGGGCCTTAAAGAAGTAAAAGATATTGTTGTGCTTGCTACAACAAAATCGGTGTTAAACAAGGTTATTTTGGGCTATGACCTGGCACGTGGTGAATTATGGAAACATGGCGTTGCTGTAGCCATGCTTGCCAAAAACATTGCAATAGAGTGTAATCAGAAGGCAGTTGCTGACATTGCATTTACGGGTGGGATCATACATGATGTGGGAAAAACAGTTTTAGCGTTATTTGTGCAGAGTACCTTTAAGGATATTCTTGCTACTGTAACTGAAAAAAATATCACATTCCAGGAAGCAGAAAAATTAATCATGGGCTTTGACCATCAGCAGATAGGTGAACAGGTTACCATTAAGTGGAAATTCCCAAAAGTGCTGCAATCCATTGTGCGCTATCACCATGAACCCATGAATGCTCCCAATGAACATAAAAAAATAGTGTCGATAGTTCATATAGCAAACACTCTTTGCCTTATGGCAGGCATTGGTATTGGCAGTGACGGGTTATACCATGAATTGAATCAGGATGCAGTAACCGGCTTGGGTCTGCATGATGCACAGCTTGAAAAATTCTACAGTAATATCCCCGAATTAATGAACAAGGCAAGGGATATTCTTTAGGATTTACACATGCATATCATCAAACCATGCCCCATTTGCGGCATTAAGCTGCGGTTTCCCATTGATTCAGGAGTGGTAAAAGTACGGTGCCGTTGTGGTTATTCCTTTTTAGCAGACCCGGATAATCCACAACTATATCAGGGTGCAACATTTGATCTGTCCTTGAGAAAAAAGCCAAAAAAGAATCTATCCTTAAAGAGTATTATAAAAACAATAATTGAAACGATGTATTCATATTGGTATACCCTTGGCAATTTTAAATTATTGCCCACCAGGGATAAAATGAAGGTTATTGCTATTGTAATAGCTTTAATAATACTTATTGTACTCATTGTGTATTATATATTCTTCTGGCAAACACAACCATCTGAGAGCGGTATTATTATATGATTCATATAAATGACACACGCACCTATCATAAAGAGCACATAACCACGTTGGGCTGGGAGCTAACGGTTTGTAATATGCTCTATCCAGAAGAAAGCCCGTGCAGGGAAGTAGTTAAGAAAAATGCTTCGTATGGAACGTTATTGTATGAATTTCTTTCAGGTTTCATCGATATGAAGCAGGTGAAAAGTATCATGGAGGTAGGTGGAGGATATGGCTTTATAATGAAGGATTTTTTAGCATTGTGCCCGCAGGTTCATGTTACCATGGTTGATATTTCCCCTGCAATGTTAGAAGAGCAAAGGAAAAATGTAGTGGGTGCAGTTACATTTATACAATCTGACTTTCTGGAGTTAAATAATGGCATACTAAAAAATATTGATTGTATTATTTGTAATGAAATTATTGGGGATTTTGTTACTGTATGTAATATCACTGATGAAATATTACAATTGTCTTCATCACCTGAAATAAAAGAATGCAAACGCCTCATACATGAATATAACCTGGATATCACAACCACGCCATTTAATTTCAATTTAGGAGCGCTTCTTGCAATAGAAAAGATATGTAAGGCAGGAACTAAATATATATATGTTAGTGAGCACAGCTGTGAATCAGAATCTAAAGGTGATTTCAGGGAATGTGTGCCCATACGGCCAACCTTTAACCCACGTGAGATACGGCTATTTGGGCATAGTGAATATACTATACGGTTTTCGCATATTGAGGCTGTTGCAAGGAAATGGGGCTATACCGTTCACAGGGGAGTATATAATGATATATTTGGTTGCCGTATGACACCAAAATTACAGTTTATTTTAAATAGCGCTGCCAGTGCAAAGGACGAGTATGAAATATTACGGCAGTTTATTGATGATATGTTTACCTATGAATATATTATATGCAGTAAAAAATAAGTGTGGAATTTACTCAATGAGAAGCCATAAATGTCCGAAAATCAGAACAGCACCGTAAAGTATAACACCTATGATATATTCATTTGAAAAAACACAACAGGGTTATCTCCTTAAAATAGAAGGTGACCTTGATTTATATTCTTCCTATAATGTAAAGGAAGATGTTAAAAATGCGTATGTATCTAATCCCGATAATGTAATTATAGACCTCTCAGGATTAAACTATATTGACTCAGCGGGGATAGCGTTTTTGATTGATATTAAAAAAAGTGTCAGCCAGCACGGCAAGACATGTGTAGTACAGAACATCCCTGCTGATATTCTTAGGATGTTCCGTTCAATACGGGTTGATACTATTTTACAAATAAAATAACACATAAAAGCTTTGATCAGCCATTACACACAACCTCGGTTAATATTTGAAAAATAGAAATATTTTTGCTATATATGTTACTTAACAGAATTGTTGACAAAATTGTCATACAATACAACGGTAACAATAGTTTATTTGTAACTACCAATTGATATTTAGAATATTTAAAGGAAATCATATGAAATTAACGGAGTTGAAGCACAAAGCACTTAAAAAATGGGTTGAGGATGCAATTGAATTAATGCAGCCGGATGATGTCTATGTATGCAATGGTTCAAAAGCTGAATACGAAAAGCTGGCAGAACAGACGGTTGCCGAAGGGTTGGCAATTCGTTTAAACCAAAAGAAGCGCCCTGGTTGCCTTTTGTTCCGTTCAGACCCAAGTGATGTTGCACGTGTTGAAAACAGGACATACATTGCATCCAAAACACTGAATGCAGCAGGTCCAACTAATAACTGGATAGATCCAGTGGAACTGAAGCAAACCATGACTGACCTTTACCGTGGATGCATGCGGGGGCGGACTATGTATATTATCCCATTTTCAATGGGACCTGTTGGCTCACCCATAGCAAAAATAGGCGTGGAGATTACTGACTCACCGTATGTTGTCATAAATATGCATATTATGACCCGTGTGGGTGCAAAGGTGTTGGATGTGCTGGGAACAGATGGCGAGTTTGTGCCTTGCTTTCATTCGGTGGGGAAACCACTGACAAAAGGTGAACGTGACAATGGCAAATGGCCTTGTGCGCCTCTTGAAAAGAAATATATATCACACTTTCCAGAAACACGTGAAATTTGGTCGTACGGTTCAGGTTATGGCGGTAATGCTCTTTTAGGCAAGAAGTGTCTGGCACTTAGAATTGCATCAGTCATGGCGCGTGATGAAGGCTGGCTTGCTGAACATATGCTTATATTAAAAATAACCAACCCTGAAGGCAAGACAAAGTATATTGCAGGTGCATTTCCCTCAGCATGTGGTAAAACAAATTTAGCCATGCTTGTACCAACAATTCCAGGATGGAAGGTTGAAACAGTTGGTGATGATATTGCCTGGTTAAAATTTGGCAGCGATGGGCGGTTATACGCCATAAATCCTGAAGCAGGGTTTTTTGGGGTTGCCCCCGGAACATCTGAAGAATCAAATTACAATGCAATGAAAACCATAGAAAAGAACACTATATTTACCAATGTTGCACTTACCGAAGATGGCGATGTATGGTGGGAAGGTATAGGATATGATCCGGAAGGTAAGCTTATTGACTGGACAGGAAAAGAATGGTTTTTTGATAGAAACAATAAGGATAAATCTCCTGCTGCACACCCCAATTCAAGGTTTACTACACCCGCTAGCCAGTGTCCTTCCATAGCAAAGGAATGGGAGGACCCCAATGGAGTTCCCATCAGTGCATTTTTATTTGGTGGCAGGCGTGCTCACACCATACCATTAGTACTAGAATCAAGAAACTGGCTGCATGGTGTATTTTTGGGGTCGATAGTTGGTTCAGAGGTAACTGCTGCCGCACTGGACCTTAAAGTGGGGCAGGTTCGCAGGGACCCTTTTGCTATGCTGCCGTTCTGTGGCTATCACATGGGCGATTATTTTAAACACTGGATACATATTGCAAAGAAAACAACACCTGATAAGTTGCCAAAAATTTACTTTGTCAACTGGTTCAGAAAAACAGATGATGGGAAATGGTTGTGGCCCGGCTATGGCGAAAACAGCAGGGTATTAAAATGGATATTTGAACGATGTGATGGAAGTGGAAAAGCCATTGAAACCCCCATAGGCAATATGCCCACAATAGATGCAATTGACAGGCCCGCTAGCGTACCTGTTCAGGATATGGAAGTATTGCTGAAGGTTGACACAGAAGGCTGGCTACGTGAAGTAGATGATATTCGCACAAATCACTATCCAAAGTTTGGTGATCACCTGCCTAAAGAATTGTATGAGTTGCTTGATGAAATGGAAAAAGGTTTACGCAAATAACTAAAATGCGGGGTGTTCCAAACACCTCGCATTTTTTAACCACGTTATACATAAAAAAACACTTGCTAAATAGCATGACATGCCATACTATTTAGCATTATAATTTTTGATATACACTATTGATAAATATTTTGAGAGGTTACCATGTCAGTTGCTACCTATATCGCTGAGGCCATGACACGGTCATCATGGATCAGAAAAATGTTTGAAGAGGGGGCTCGCCTTAAGGCGCAGCACGGGGAAGAAAATGTCTATGATTTTAGCCTTGGCAATCCTGATGTTACACCACCTAAAAGCTTTTTTTCAACACTACAATTACTGGCATCACAACCTGATCCAAAAGCACATGGCTATATGCCAAATGCAGGGTTTATGTCAGCTCGCAATAGCATTGCCAAAAAAGTTGCAAAGGATCATGCAATAGATATCAGCGGCGATTATGTTATATTAACCTGTGGGGCTGCAGGAGGCCTGAATGTTGCTTTGAAAACAATATTGAATCCCGCTGAAGAAGTCATAGTACCTAAACCGTATTTTGTGGAATACGGGTTTTATGTTGCAAACCATAATGGTATTATAAACCTGGTTCCAACAAAGCCTGATTTTTCCCTGGATATTGACGCAATAGAAAAAGCAATTAATGAAAAGACACGGGCAGTGCTTATTAATTCTCCAAATAATCCAACAGGGGTTATCTATTCACATGAAGATATAACCAGACTTGCAGCATTACTGCAGCGCTACTCAGAAAAATTTGGTAAGCCAATTTACCTGCTTTCAGATGAGCCGTACCGTGAATTGGTGTATGATGCGGTAACTGTACCAAGCATTCTTTCCCATTATACACATTCAATAGTAGTTTCATCATTTTCAAAAACATTATCACTTCCGGGTGAACGAATAGGATACATTGCAATAAATCCTTCCATGCCCGAGGCTGATATCGTTATGGCGGGACTTATATTATGTAACAGGATATTAGGGTTTGTTAACGCACCAGCCCTCATGCAGCGGGTTATAGAAAAAATTGCATTTGATACTATTGATGTAAAGGCATATGCAATACGACGGGATATGATTTGCGAGGGATTGCAAAACGCGGGTTATTCCTTTGTCAAGCCAAGGGGAGCGTTTTATGTGTTCTGTAAATCCCCGCTTGAGGATGATGTGGTGTTTGTTAAGCATCTTCTCAATTTCAATATATTGGCTGTTCCCGGTGTTGGCTTTGGAGGCCCCGGGTATTTCAGATTGGCTTTCTGTGTACCGGAAAAGGTGATTGAAAAATCCATGCCACAATTTAAGAAAGCCATTGAATCACTTTCATAAAAAAGCTTGGCTATGATAGAACAGAAAGATTCATTTAATATTTTTGCAAAAGTTTTGTTTGCAGTGCTGGGGCTAATTGTTGGGTTTATTGCAATACGCCTGTTTTTTATTCCAATCAAGATTGGCAATACTCTCATGGAACCTGCGTTATCAGGTAATGATTACGTCTGGTTTTATAAAACAAAAAAAGTTGATTCAGGTTCGATAGTTCTTTATAAAAGCCCTCTTTCAGGAGAGCTTGTGAGCAGGGTAATTGCCAAATCCGGTGAAACTGTGGAGATAATCAATAAACAGTTGTATATAAATGGTATAAAAGCAACACCGGGCTGGGCAATAAAAAAAAGCGATACACGAATATTCCCATCCAGATTTGTTAACCGGGACAACATGAACGCCATAACAGTGCCTGACGGTCATGTATTTGTATTGAACGATAATTGGGATATTCCAGATGATAGCAGGCTGTTTGGCGTAATAGCAATTGAGAACATTGTTGGGAAATATGCATTCAAGATTTCTCTAAAAAAATAAGTTGTGACTGACCATCATGCTGATTATACCGGCATGATAGAAAATATTTATGGCTGCTGTTTTTCTTTTTTATCCACAACAAATCTGAAAGAGCCCAACTGTTCAACCATTTCTTCATTAAATTTCTTACGTGATAGTATATAGATGCTATTCTCCATTTCGTTTGCAACCCACCACACTGATTCTATCTCTAAAGCTTTCATGATATCTTCAAGTGCGGCTGTACCAATTGATTTAGTCAGGAAATGCGATGCCCAGTAGCGTACCAGTGGGCTTTTATGTGCTAAGGATTTGCGCATAATTGCTTCATTTTCAGGTTTATTCTGGTTAAGCATGTATTGGATATATGCTGTAATGACTTTAATTTCCGGGTCATCAGTGTTTGCCAGTTGGGCAATTTCTGCGGATATGGAATTGTCACAATATGCACAGGATACCATCAGTGCTTCCCATTTAATATCTTTGTTGGAATCAGCAAGGCCCTGCTTGACAACAGTTATAGCTTCAGGTGTTGGTTTGAAAAATCTAAGAGCAAAAATAATTGCACGTTTAACTTCAATATTGTCTTCTTTTTTGTAGCGCTCAACTAAATATGGTATTGCCCTATCATCTTTAAGCCGTCCCAAAGAGATAGCCGCTGCCTGCCGTACCCGTACTCCCAAACCCTGATTGGCTGACTCAAAAGACTGGTCAAGATACTTAACCAGGTACCAGAAAGCCTTTTTGTTGCCAGAATAGCCTAAAGTATACATTGCAGTGATTCGCTGTTCCCAGGTACCATTTTTCAGCATCTCGATGTAATCATTGGCCAAAAGTATTTCTGTAAAAACAAAAAAGGAAATAATAAGTGATAGTATGCGGTATTTCATGGTATATTCCCCTTGCTATAATTGATTGTTAAACTGTTATGCTACTATATTCACGTTCCTCTGTTTACATACATAAAGTATAATGGCAGTAACTATCGCTCCCAAATATGATATCATTAATGCTGGATATGCACTGTTTTTCAAGTATAGTTGTGGTATAATAAAAAACTCAATTAAATTTTAATTTTTTTTCCTTGCATTTGCAAGGTTATTGACAATTTAAATAAATATAAATATACTTTACATTCTTAAAAATTAAAAAATATATAGCCATAAAAAAGGAGTCGGCAATGTTTAATAAACAGTATGAAGCAATGGAAGTTAAAAAGTTAAAGGAATTGCAGCTTGAGCGGTTGAAATGGTCGCTGAAACATGCCTATAATAATGTACCCTATTATCGCCAGTCATTTGATAAGGCCAAATTCAATCCCGATAAGTTTTCTTCATTGGATGATTTAAAACATGTGCCATTTTTAATGAAACAAGCTATGCGCGATAGTTACCCATTTGGCCTCTTTGCTGTTCCCATGGAAAAGGTTATCCGCATTCATTCTTCGTCAGGCACCACAGGCAATGCTACAGTAGTTGGGTATACAAAGAATGATATTGAGGTATGGGCTGAAGTGATGGCACGCACCATTGCGGCTGCTGGTGGTTCAGAAAAGGATGTTGTTCAGGTAGCTTATGGGTATGGACTTTTTACCGGTGGTCTGGGGTTGCATTATGGTGCCGAAAAATTAGGCGCAACGGTTATTCCCATCTCAGGAGGCAATACTGAGCGCCAGCTTATGCTAATAAAAGACTTTGGCACCACTATGTTAGCATGTACACCTTCGTATGCCATTAACATGGCTGATTTTGCCGAGAAAAAGATGAATTTTGATTTTAAAAAGACAAAATTGCGCGCAGGTGTTTTTGGTGCTGAGCCATGGACTGAAAGCATGCGAAAAGAAATTGAGTCACGTATGGGCATTGATGCATATGATATCTACGGTTTAAGCGAGGTTATTGGCCCCGGCGTATCATGTGAATGTAGTGAAAAATCAGGGCTTCATGTTTTTGAAGACCATTTTTATGTTGAGGTGATAGACCCTGAAACAGGCGAGGTGTTGCCAGAAGGGGAAAAAGGTGAGATTGTCTATACCTCCCTTACCAAAGAAGCATGTCCTGTGATACGGTATCGTTCACGTGATATTACACGGATTTACAGAGATGCATGCAAATGCGGGCGAACCTTAATAAAGATGGAAAAGGTGACAGGCAGAAGCGATGATATGCTTATCATACGGGGCGTTAATGTATTCCCAATGCAGATAGAAGCAGTATTGATGGAGGTAGAAGGGACAGAACCACACTATCAGATTATTGTAGACCGCAAAGGTGCACTTGATGATGTTGAGATAATGGTTGAAGTAAATGAAAAAATATTCACCGATGAATTAGGTGCATTGAAGGGATTGGCTGAACGCATTGAACAGCGCATACGAAGTGCCCTGGGGATAAGTGCCAAGATTACGCTAGTTGAGCCGAGCACATTGCAGCGCAGTGAAGGAAAAGCAAAAAGAGTTATTGATAAGCGACAGTTATAATAAAAAGAATAATGTATGGAGGAAAACAATGAATGTAACTCAGTTATCACTATTTTTGGAAAATAAACCCGGTCATCTTCAAAGTGCCCTAAAGGTACTTGCAGAAGAAGGCATAAATATTATGACACTCACCATAGCAGAAGTGGCTGATTTTGGTATAGTACGCATGATTGTAAACAAACCGCAAAAAGCCTTAGAGGCATTACGGCAACATAAATTTGTGTGTTCGCCTACTGATGTTTTAGCAATTGAACTGGATGACAAACCTGGTTCATTGTTGAGAGCACTGGAGATATTTTCCAAAAGAAATTTAAATATTGAGTATATGTATGCCTTTACTGAGAAACGGGGAGACCGAGCTGTAATGATATTTAAATTTGCTGATATTGAAGCAGCAAAAAAAGCTCTTCTTGAGGAAGGGTTTAATGTTGTTAAAAAGATTGATTTGATTGGAGAATAAAACAATGCAAAAAAAAGTAATGCTGGGTAATGAAGCTATTGCCCGTGGAGCGTATGAAGCCGGATGTATAGTTGCTGCTGCATATCCCGGTACGCCCAGTACAGAAATTCTGGAAACAATAGCTGCAGAATACCCGGATATTAAGGCACAATGGTCACCTAATGAAAAGGTTGCTCTGGAGGTTGTAGCTGGTGCTTCGGTTGCAGGTGCACGGTCAATGGCAGCCATGAAACACGTTGGGCTTAATGTAGCTGCTGACCCCCTTTTTACATTTTCATATACTGGTGTCAATGGTGGATTTGTTATCATTAATGCAGACGACCCCGGTGCCTGGAGCTCACAGGATGAGCAGGATAACAGGCATTATGCGCGTGCTGCAAAAGTTCCAATGATTGAACCAACAAGCCCTGAAGAGGCGCGCAAATTTACAAGATTGGCATTTGATTTGTCAGAGCAATTTGACCGCCCGGTAATAGTGCGTATTACCACACGCATAGCTCATTCACAGGGCATTGTTACTCTTGAAGAGCCAAAAAAGCCTGAATTGAAGCCATTTGTGCGCAATCCACAAAAATATGTCATGATACCGGCACATGCCCGTCCCCGCCATGTTTTTATTGAAGAGCAGATGCTTAAATTAAAAGAATATTCAAACACCTGTGATCTCAATACTATCGAATGGAATTCAACAAAGCGCGGCATTATTACCAATGGTGTTGCGTATCAGTATGTTAAAGATGTGTGCCCTGATGCATCAATTTTAAAGATTGGGGTTGCGTGGCCACTTCCTGATGCAAAGATTCATGAATTTTGCAGCAAGGTTGAAGAGCTTTATGTCGTGGAAGAGCTTGACCCATTTATTGAAGATTATGTCAGGGCGTTAGGGTATAAACCAATTGGCAAGGAAATAATCCCTATCTGTGGCGAGCTAACCCCGGAAATAATTGATATGGCAATTAATAAAAAAAGGCCAAAGAATGAAATACCACTATATTCGGGGTCAATACCAGGAAGGCCTCCCGCGTTGTGTAAAGGATGCCCTCACGGATTTGTATTTGAAGTATTAAAAAAATTAGATGTAGTTGTTAATGGCGATATTGGCTGCTATACACTGGCAGTGTTGCCACCATATTCAGCAATGCACACGCAGGGCTGTATGGGCGCAAGTATTGGCATGCATTTAGGTTTTGAAAAAGCGCGTGGCCAGGAGATGGCACGAAATAGCGTTGCAGTTATAGGTGATTCAACATTTGTCCATTCAGGAATTACACCTTTAATTGATTTAGTTTATAATAAGGGTACCGGTACAGTTATTATTTTAGATAACCGTGTAACAGCAATGACGGGTCATCAGGATCATCCTGCTACGGGAAGGACATTAAAAGGTGAGGAAACGCATGAGCTGGATTTAGAGCTTTTATGCAAGGCGGTTGGTGTAAAAAGAGTAAGAAAAATTGACCCAAAAAATATAGAAGAATTTGAAAAAGCTGTGCGTGAAGAGATTGCAGCACAAGAACCTTCCGTAATTATTTCTTTGCGTAAATGTATTTTGACCAAGTAGAGGGAAATGATATGAAGAATGTAATATTTGCAGGAGTTGGTGGGCAGGGAGTTATACTGGCAAGTAAAATTTTGATGCAGGTTGCCATGAATGCTGGATATGATGTAAAAGAGTCTGAGGTACACGGCATGGCACAGCGTGGAGGCAGTGTAGATTGCCATGTGCGGTTTGATAAAAAAGTATATTCACCATTAATTGAAAAAGGTACTGCTGATTTTGTTGTTGCGTTGGAATTATTAGAAGCAATGAGAAAATTAGATTATCTATCGCCACAGGGGATGCTTATTGTTAACAGACTAAAAGTTAATCCTGCACCTGTGGAAGCAGGGCTTGCAAAATACCCTGACGATATTGAAAGCTGGCTATGTAGCAATGTCCCCAAATGCCATGTAGTTGATACAACGCAGGCATTAAAAGAAGCTGGTTCTAACAGGGCGCTCAATATTGTAATGCTGGGTGTATTGTCCAATTTTCTGGAATTTGGCCAGAAGGCATGGGAAGAAGCAATTAAACAGAGTGTTAAAGAAAAATTTGTAGATATGAATCTAAAAGCCTTTAATCTGGGGAAAAGCATTCATGTGTCCTGATAGTTAAGAATTATTTTGGAGGAAAAACCATTGAATATACATTTATGTTGTAAGAGGTATTGTAAAAGCTTAATTGTTATTTTTGTTGTATGTACGTATATAGCATGTAGTTCCGGCAAGCCTAAAGAACTTCATGAAAGCCTGCCTAAAATGACAACCATCAACAAGGTAGCTGTGATGGTCAGGATCCCTGCTAGCAGCCCAATTGAATACGCACGGTATACGAAAACATTGCAGGCAATGATGGCCGGATATAAACATAATAAAGAAATGATTGTTATTTCAGAAGAGTTGCCTGCAATTACTGTTTTTCAATCAAATGACGACAGGTTTTTTCAAACCTCCCTTGAGGGTGATTTTTTATATTTTAAAGCAACAGGAATAATTAACTCATATTGTTTTAAAAATAAAAATGAATTACAATCGTTATTTGAAAAGTATGGATGTGATTTGCTGGTAGTCTATGAACCATACGGTGTTGTCTCGTATGGAATGGGATTTATAGATTATGATTCAGTCATGGTGATTTTAAATAAAGAATTGAAAATTACTTACTTTGATTATAATCATGATCGTAAAGAAACAGGTGAGTTTTCCACTGAAATTTTATGGGATTTTCTTCTTAATGAAATAAATACACGGTGCGTACATACATTAATTGATCTTGGTTTTATAAAATAATTTTTGGAGACGGCGGGAGTCGAACCCGCGTCCTGCAACACACACCTACAGCCTCTACATGCTTATCCTGTTCGTTTATCTTATCATTGGTTAGGGGAACAGGAACCCGCCCCAATGAGCAAATCCTTAAATATTCGCCATTGAGCCAGGATCAAAACTCAATAACTATCCTCTGTATCTCACGCCTTTATCATCCCCAGAGGAGCGGGATCGATAAAGACGCCCGCAGGGATTAAGCTGCGAGTGCTAAATCGTTGTTTGCACTTATTTTAACCTGCCAGTTTTTACGAGCCAGCAGAAACTCGGCATGCAACTGTAGACACGCCATTGCAGTCGAAACCAAGATCGTCCCCTACTATAGTAAATATACAATAAGACGGCTGATTGTCAATATTTATTGGAATAATTTTTGTTTTATGGGCGATAGTTACTGTAAAATTATTAAAAATTGGGGTCAGAGCTTATGGTAATGCTATGACCCCACGTACCTTGACATACATCCAATGCAAAAACTTTGTTTGACACTTCCTGGTATAGTATAATGAATTATAGCCTTTATTATGTTGTATTGCGATATGTTTGTGATGTTTGCCATGGTAAGAACTATGAAGAATAGTATGTAAAAAGAACATTTCTTACATCCAAAAAATATTGGTGTTGCAGATAAATTTATCCATAAAACAATTGTCAAAAGTGATCAATGTAATGATGGGATCTCTGCCACGGTAACTATCGAAAATTCAGTTATCCATAATATGAAGATTGAAGTGTATGGATGCGAGCTAAAGGCAAAACAATTAACGAAGCCAAAGCCGCAGTAAAAGAAATATTACAAACAAATGAACAAGATGTGCCTGACTCAAATAAACGATGTATATATTTATCACATAAGGCGTTAGAAAAGCTTTGTGACCAGATTGAGGTAGCATAATGAAACTTGATGTAGTGAAAGAATATGAAGCATTTAAGTATGAGAATGGTGTGTTTACAAAAGTTATAGTTCCTGTGAGTACAGAATTTGGAATTACAATTGCAATTAATAATAAACCATTTGTTACCATTGCCAGTTCAGGAGATAATTTGCAGGAAATGGCTGTTGGATTTTTAGTGGCAGAAGGTATTGTAAGGAAAAAAGAGGAAATACAGGCAATTGAAATTAATAAGGAAACACTCACTGCTAATGTCATCCTTGCTGAAACGGATGATATAGTTCGGCGCATGTTTTCTATACGTTCTACTGTTTCGGGCTGCGGAGGATATAATAAGCTTGAAAGTACAAGAAAATTACAACCATGTACAGTCAATCCTGAAATTATAATTAAAATTGGTAAGCAATTTTACCAGACCTCTGATTTGCACAAACAGACACATGGAGTACACAGCGCAGGATTGTATGATACAGGTGGGAAGCAGTTAGCTTTTTATGATGAGATAGGCAGGCATAGTGCAATCGACAAGTTGGTGGGCTATGCCCTTCTTCATGATATACCGCTGGGCAATACTGTAGTATTTTCAACAGGAAGGATTGCAAGCGAGATAGTATATAAAGCTGTTGCCTCTGGATTTAGTGTCATAGCAACAAAAGGGTCCCCCACTTCACTAGCTATTGAACTGGCAAATACATATAATGTTATCCTTATAGCAAAACTGCGTATAAACAGGTTCTGTGTTTTTAATACAAATATTAATCTGGAGTCAATGTTTGGTGTAAGGGTTAAATGAATATCTCCATTCTCATGATGGATGATAATGAATTATTAAAATTACTGGATATATGTTATGGTTTCAGTATTTATTCCTTATACATGAGGCACTATAAAAACGAGTGTACATTTATTATTCGTGCATAAACATACATTCAGGAATTAAAAGTGTTATTGTTTTATTTTTTAGCGATAGTTACTGGGAATTATTCTAAGCTATACTGTAATGTATCTGAAACATTATTTGAAGTGATGTGAACATGGAACATCTTTATACAAAGGCTTTGAAACTTTTGTATTTTACAGTGGGATATAATATACTTGAAGGTATCATATCGATAATTGCTGGTGCATACGCTGGTAGTATTGCACTTGTTGGATTTGGGTTGGATAGTCTTGGTTTGGGGTTTAATTACCTGTGGGGGTTGTGGCAGGCCGACCCCATTGTTGGAATTATTGTGGCACTGTATTTAGTAAAAGAGGGTAGGGAGATAGTTACCGGTGAAGAAGATTAATGGTTGAAAAAAGCTTGTTATTTTTATATATTTCTGTAGTGTGGCAAGGTTGGCATTAAAATTATTAATAACAGAAAGGAATATGCTATGGGCTGTACGGTTATTATAGGTACACAGTGGGGCGATGAGGGCAAGGCCAAAATGATTGATTTTTATTCGCAGAAGGCGGATATTATTGTGCGCTATCAGGGCGGTGCAAATGCAGGGCATACAGTAGTTGTTAATGGAAAAAAGCACGTATTTCATCTTATCCCATCAGGTATTTTACATAAAGGAACGGTATGTGTTATTGGCAATGGTGTTGTATTGGATCCTGTACAGCTTATTGAGGAGTGCAATCTTCTTGAGAAAGAAGGAATTGATGTTCGCAAGCGATTATATATCTCTGATGCAGCACATCTTCTTTTACCCTTTCATAAAGAGATGGATGCTGCAATGGAGGAGGCGCGGTCAAATAAAATTGGTACCACAAAAAGAGGTATCGGACCGTGTTACGCTGACAAATGCCTTCGTGTAGGTATCAGGGTTGGCGATATCTTTGATGAAGAATATTTGAAAGAGCGGCTTACAACAGCACTCAATGTGAAAAATATTCAGTTTGAACGGTGCTACAATAGAGCCGGATTTTCATTTGATGAAATATATGAACTGCTTATGCAATTCAAGGCGTATGCTGGCAGCTTAGCAATTAATACTCCTTACTATTTGTATAACGAGGCCAAAAAAGGGAAAAATATTCTGCTTGAGGGTGCCCAGGGGAATGCCCTTGATATTGACCATGGCACCTATCCATTTGTAACCTCATCTAATCCTAGCATAGGTGGGGCGATAGCTGGGTCGGGAATAAATCCTTTCCTGATAAATGAAGTTGTTGGAATAACCAAAGCCTATGTTACCCGTGTGGGAGAGGGTCCATTCCCAACTGAAGAAAAGGGTGAAGCTGGTGAGATAATGCGTCAGCGTGGCGGGGAATTTGGAGCAACCACCGGACGGCCACGCCGATGTGGCTGGTTTGATATGGAGCTTTTAAAACATACTATACGCATTAATGGAATTACAACAATAGCACTTACCAAATTAGATGTGCTTTCGGGATTTGACAAAATAAAAGTTGCGGTGGGTTATACCATTAATGGCAAACAGATAGATTATTTTCCTTCTTCAATGCAGGATAAGATTGTTCCAATATATGAAGAACATCCTGGTTGGAAAGAAGATATTTCACACTGTACATCCTTCAAAGAGCTGCCTAAAACAGCACAAAAATATATCCAATTTATTCAGGATAGTTTGCAGGTGCCTATCTCCATAATTTCCGTTGGCCCTGACCGTATGAATACGTTTGAAATGAAATAATTTTGTATGAATAAAGAGCAATTAGTAACAACGTTAAAACAGTTTTTCAATGAACATGCACAGCAGTGGAATGTAACAATGGCTTTTTTGTATGGATCATGGGCACATGGTATGCAGCGTAATGATTCGGACATTGATATTGCAATTATGATGAAAATAAATGATCCCGATGAAATTTTTGATAGCGTAAATTCAATCACACTTTCATTAACTGATCTGTTACACCGTGAGGTTAATGTATTATATATAGATGATGACATATCAAAACCTATGCTGCATTATAATGCCATTGTCAAAGGCGAAGTAGTGTATTTTGATGACTTCACTCATTATGTTGATGTGGTGCTTAAAGCAATTGGCCAGATGGAAGATTTCAGTGTCTTTGGCCTTACCTGGCAAAAACAGATCGCAGAACAAAATTTAAAGGATTTAAGAAATGCCTGAATTCAACTATGCAAAGGGACGTATTGTAGAATCAATTGCATTTGTCACAGGGGAGATGAAGGAATTTGACCAGGACTATGCTAATAAGAAATATAATGAATATTCTATTGATGCTAAATTGCAAAAGATTATAGATAGGACAATTGAAAATATTTTAACTGCCATTATTGAGATGAGTGGAGCAATTTTAGCAGAAAATAATATCAAAACTGACAGTTATTCTGAGGTAATGCGTAAAATTGGGTCATTCTTTGAATTTTCGGATACTGAATGTGAAATATTAGCCTCTTTTGCAGTTCAACGTAATAGGCTGGCACATAGATACTTAAATTTCAGATGGCAGGTTGTTACGTTTTACAATAAAAACAAGGAAATTGTTAAAAGGTTATTACAAAATATATATGAATATGAAGCCTCAAAAAATAAATAAGCAGTTATAGTACCAAAAAATTTTTTTACAGAACATATTCAGTAACTATCTCTAAATAAAATTCTTGAGAATCTCCATGACTGCTTTGTCTATAGTGCCATATTGATGTTTTATAGAATAATACAGCTGATCCACTTTAAAGTTAGGATAGTAATCCTTTAAGTACCGGTACATCCCTATTCTTCGGCCAATAATAAATTTTTCCTGGTCCTCCTGTGGCATTGAAAGAAAATCATCTATTGTTGCAAGCATAGCAGCTTTATCGTGGGGGAATGTCCCTTCAACATCTTCAAGTAAATTCATCATGTGGTCACTGGTTAAAGTGCTGGTAATGCCATTGCAGTGCTCTATAAAGAGGCGTATTTCCTTTACCTTTTCAACCTCAGATAAAGGTGTCCATGTGCATTGTTCCATCATGGTGTTGAGTGGTGTACCAGGGATAGGGACAGTGCTGCGTAAACGCACAAATGTTGGGTTTACGTGATTTATAACTGCTGCACTCTGAATGGCATTTTCTACCATATATTCTTTGCCACCCAATCCTGGCATATAATAGTAGGATACATCAAAGCCTGCAGCAACAGCTTTTTGCCCTGCATCTATGAGTTGCTGTTGGGTAGTACCTTTGTTGACAAGTGCAAGTACGGGGTCAGAGCCCGATTCCATGCCTATATGAAGGCGTGTGAGCCCTGCCTGTCGTATTGACTTTAAATCTTCCAGTGACTTTTTGCTTATGGTACTGGCACGGGCATACGAAGTTATACGCTCAACGGTGGGGAAACGCAGCATGATGTGATTGAGAATAGTACATAAATCTTTGGCAGATAGTACCAATGAATTGGCATCCTGCAAAAAAACGAACTTCATTTCATACTGAAGCCAGAAAGCAACCTGCTCATAATAATACAGCGGAGTATCGTCGTTTCCCTTTGCTTTTTGCAGGGTGTTCAAGGTAATACTATTGCCAGCTACATCCAGAATGCGCTGTACGATGGTATATATTGCATCTATATCGGCAATGACATCCTCAATGGGACGTCGTGAAAATTGTTGTCCTTTATATGTATGGCAGAACGCGCATTTGTTCCACGGGCAATTACGCGTAACACGAACTAATATACTGAAAGCTTCTGATGGTGGCCTGATTGGGCCAAGTTCAAATGAGTATGACATGGTTTTTGTGCTCCTGTAGATTAATAAGTATATCAAAAAAAAGAAGTGTTTTCATGGAAATTGGAGAGTGTAGGGGTGTTTTATTATTATTTGTATTTTCAATATTTAGAAATACTAAATGACATGATATAAATTTTTGTTAGCAGTGGAGATAAAAAATATAATCTGATAACTATTTATTGTTCTAAATCCGTAATAATTTTTTCTATTTTTGGTTTTAGTGCAGGTATCTTATTCTTAATAACATCCCATACAATTTCCCATTTTATCCCAAAATAAAAATGGATAATTTTATCTCGCATAGCAGCAATTTCTTTCCATTCGATTTCTTGATATTTTCTCCTAAAATCTGGAGAAATATTTTTTGTAGCTTCACCCATTATTTCAATACTTCTTGTTGTAGCTCTTTGCAAAACATCATCTTGTAAGAAGTCTTTAAATGATAAATCTTGTGTATGTGCAATTATAAAAATTATTTCATCTAAAATATGTTTCAGATAGGGGAGATTATGTTTCATACCATTTAATATCCTTATCCACATAAGCCTTAATATAAGGGCTTAAACTGTCATCTGGAATCAGGTCTACTTTCTTGCCAAAAAGATTTTCAAGATAATGTGATAATTCCAAAAATGTATCGTAGAGTCCTTGATAATCTTTTCCAAACATGTTTAAATCAAATTCTACCAGTAAATCAATATCACTATTCTTTTTTTGTTGACCTCTAGCATAGGAACCAAATAAACCTATTTTTTTAACTTTATATTTTTTTAATATATTGTTGTTTTGTTCTAATATTTTAATAATTGTTTCATCATTCATGGTTTTTGATTTCATTGTATACCATAGAATATGTTTAAAATTTAGTTTCAAATAGGAGTGGATTTCAAATCTTTGATTAATAAAATAAAAAAGAGTACTGTACAATAAATATACACAAGATTATAGTTTGTAAAGCAAAAAATTAAATACCAATGTGCAAAAATTTTCAATTGACACCATTATGCAATGGTATGCAATCTCTTCTTCAACAGTAACTATCGCTTGACATAAAAAGATGAAAATATATGCTTTTATAGGTATAATACTATTTATTTGATTTCCGGGGGATACCAGATAATGACTGAAGACATTAATGATTTAGTAGTGCAGCGGATCGAAAAAGTAAAAGCCCTGAGAGCAAAAGGTATAAATCCGTATCCAATACGATTTAAACGAACCCATACAGCCGCTCAGATTAAAGAAACTTTTTCTGAAGGGCAGGAATTACAGGTGAAAGCTGCCGGCAGGATAAAGTCAAAACGGGTTATGGGGAAAGCAAGCTTTGCACATATTGAAGACATGAGTGGCCTGGTACAGGTATATGCACGCCTTGACAGGATAGGCGATGAAAAATATGAACTGTTCAAGACATTAGATTTAGGTGATATCATTGGCATATCAGGGCATGTGTTTAAAACCAAACAGGGTGAAATAACCATTGAAGTGGACGATGTTGTATTGCTTGCCAAATGTATTAGGCCACTTCCTGTGGTTAAGGAAAAGGACGGCAAGGTCTTTGATGAATTTGCTGACAGAGAACAGCGTTATAGGCAGCGATATGTTGACCTGATTGTCAATGCACAGGTGCGTCAGCAGTTTATATTGAGAAGCAGGCTCATTACCGGCATACGGGCTTTTTTAAATCAAAAGGATTTTATTGAGGTTGAAACACCTATGATGCAGGCCATTCCTGGCGGTGCTGCAGCTAGACCGTTTATTACCCATCACAATGCACTGGATATTGACCTGTATTTACGTATTGCTCCGGAGCTGTATTTAAAAAGGCTTTTAGTTGGCGGATTTGAAAAGGTATATGAGTTAAACCGTAATTTCCGTAATGAGGGCATATCAACACGCCATAATCCTGAGTTCACCATGCTTGAGCTGTATCAGGCGTATGCGGATTACAACGATATGATGGCAATAACCCAGGAGATGATAAGTACATTGGCAAAGCAGCTACTGGGTACTATGGTAATCCAGTATCAGGGCAATACCATTGACCTTACACCGCCGTGGGACAAGATTAGCTATGTTGATGCGCTAAAAAAATACACTGGCATAAATTTTCATGAGTTATCTCATAGTGAAGCTGTACAGAAGGTTAAAGCACTGGGAATTGAAATTGATGAAAGTATGTCCAAATGGAAAATAGCAGAAGAGGTTTTTGAAGAAAAGGTGGAGGCTAATGTCATACAGCCCACGTTTATCATAGACTATCCCAGGGAACTATCGCCCCTTGCAAAAAGTAGAGAGGACAATCCTGAGTTTGTTGAGCGCTTTGAGGTGTATATTGCAGGAAGGGAGATGGCAAATGCGTTTAGTGAATTAAATGACCCGTTTGACCAGCGTGAGCGCTTTGAACAGCAGGTAAAGATGCGCGAGGCGGGTGATGATGAGGCACAGATGATGGATATAGATTACGTAACGGCGCTTGAATATGGCATGCCTCCGGCTGGTGGCCTTGGCATTGGCATTGACAGGCTGGCTATGCTTTTTATTGATACTGCGTCAATAAAGGATACCATTTTGTTCCCATTGTTAAAGCCAGAAAGGTAATTAATATATGCAGGTTGCTCACTATTCATATAAACAATACGGTTTGCACATTCACAGGTTTTTATATGATTGGGTGCTTTCGTGGGCCCATACGCCATTTGGCGAGCGTGCATTGTTTGTACTTGCGTTAGCTGAGTCGTCTTTTTTTCCTGTGCCGCCAGATGTGCTGCTCATTGCACTGGTGCTTGGCAAAAGAGAAGCTTTTCTAAGGCTGGCTACAATGTGTTCGATTGCTTCCGTTATTGGCGGGCTTGCGGGGTATGGTATTGGTTATTTTTTATGGTATGATGGCGATAGTTTTTCAAAAATAGCCTTATTCTTTTTTCATAATGTCCCTGGTTTTACAGTTGAAACTTTTAATGCTGCACAGAGTTTGTATGATACATATTCTTTCTGGATAGTGTTTACCGCAGGGTTTACACCTATTCCTTATAAAGTGATAACCATCACAGCAGGTGTTGCTAATATTAATATAATAATATTTGTAATTGCATCGGTTATCAGCCGTACACTACGGTTTTTTCTTGTAGCAAGCCTTATATGGAAATTTGGTGAACCAATTAATGCCTTTATTAATAAATGGTTTAATGTTTTATCTATAGTGTTTGTTGTGTTGCTTTTTGCAGGTTTTTATGTGTTAAAGTATATGGTTTAGCTTTAGTCATGTATTGTTTATAGATAAACGTGAACATTGTTGTTATGTATATAATTCTGTTTTCAATGGAGGATTGGTATGAAGATTTTTATTGATAGTGCAGATATTGATGAGATAGCAAAAGCGTATGAATGGGGCATTGTTGATGGCGTGACAACAAACCCTTCATTACTCAAGACGGCAGTGGACAGAAGAAAATCTAAAGGCGAAAAGCTTGACCTGGAAGCATATATTGTAAAGCTTTTAGAAATTTCAAAACCTAACCCGGTGAGTCTGGAAGTAACAAAGCGGACTGCTAAGGAGATGATAGAACAGGGACGCAATCTGTATAAGCGCTTTAATGCTGTTGCAAACAACGTCAACATAAAGATACCGGTTAATCCTGCCCTGGAAGCTGATGAACAGTGCCATTTTGATGGTATTAATGCGGTGAAGGTTTTGCAATCAGAAGGTATACCCGTTAACTGCACCCTGGTATTTACTCCTGAACAGGCATTGCTGGCAGCAAAGGCTGGGGCAGCATACATTAGCCCGTTTGCTGGACGAATTGATGACCTAATCCGAAGCCGTGCAAATATCAAATTTGGTAAAAGTGATTATTTCCCTGAAGAAGGTATAGAGCAGAATGGCGTATTGCTTAACGATAATGGTATTATTTCTGGTATTGATCTGGTTTCACAGTGTGTTGAGATACTGGGATATTATGGCTATGAATCAGAGATTATTGCTGCGTCATTGCGTAATCCACGGCAGGTGAGAGAAGCTGCGCTTGCAGGGGCTCATATAGCAACAGTACCGTTTGGGGTGATAGCTGACATGCTTAAACATGAGAAAACATGTGAAGGTATGCAGAAGTTTACCGAAGATATTGTCCCGGAATATGAAAAGCTGATTGGATAAGATAGTTGCCAAATACTGAATATTTATTTATATTTTTAATATTAGTAATACCATAAACCGCGGGGATACCAATGGCACACAAATTTGATTATGAAGGTGATCTCCAGGTCAAGAAGGATATAAAAGTTAAAAAGCCCAGGATGTATAAGGTCATACTGCACAATGACCATTATACTACCATGGATTTTGTTGTTGAGGTTCTGGTTACAATATTTCATAAAAATATTATGGAAGCTACAGAACTGATGTTACAGGTGCACAGGAATGGTTTTGGTATTTGCGGAGTATATACCTATGACATTGCGCAGACCAAGGCAAACCAGGTGCATACCTTAGCACGGCAGCGGGAGTTCCCGCTTAAGTGCACGGTTGAAGAAGCATAATTAAAACGTAAGGCGTTTGCTAATGGAAATAAGTACAGTACTTAATCAGATATTAATGGCTGCCTATAATGAGGCAAAAAATCGCAAGCATGAATATCTTACGCCCGAACATGTATTATTTGCAGCGTTATATTTTCCTGAAGGCAGGGAAGTAATAGAAGGATGCGGCGGCAATACAGAGCAACTGAAGCATAATTTAGATAAACATCTTTCAACTCGCATACCTGTCATTGAAGAAGGCGAACCAATACAATCCGTTGGGTTGCAGCATGTTATTGAGCGCGCTATTATGCACATTAATTCCGCCCAGAAAGAGATACTTGATTTTGGAGACATCATTATTGCCATCTATGAGGAAGAAGAGTCCTTTGCATCATATTTTCTGGCTCGTGAGGGGATAACGCGGTACGACCTTTTAAATTATATTTCCCACGGAGCACAGTTTGATGAGGATGAACTGGAAGAGTTTGGCGATGATATTGAAGAGGATGCGGGAAAGAAAAGCAAGGTGCTTGAGCAGTTTACCGTTGAATTGACTGAAAAAGCTCGTAAAGGTGAGCTTGATCCGCTGATTGGCAGAGAGGATATCTTAGAGCGGACAATGCAGGTGCTATCGCGAAGATTAAAAAACAATCCAGTCCATGTTGGAGAGCCCGGTGTGGGCAAAACTGCAATTACTGAGGGGCTTGCGCAACGTATCGTAGAAGGTACAGTGCCACCAGTTTTAAAAGACGCAAAGATTTACCGTCTTGATATGGGCGCTCTTATAGCCGGAACACGATTCAGAGGCGATTTTGAAGAACGCCTTAAACGGGTCATTGCAGAATTACAGAAAAAAGAAAAGGTTATTCTTTTTATTGATGAGATTCACACCATAGTGGGTGCCGGTGCTGTCAGTGGAGGGTCCATGGATGCTTCCAATATCTTAAAGCCGGTGCTTGCTGATGGCAGAATACGGTGCATTGGGACCACCACCTATGATGAATATAGAAAGTACTTTGAAAAGGATGGTGCCTTGTCGCGTCGTTTTCAGAAAATTGATATCCATGAGCCATCGCATGAAGATACAATAAAAATATTGCAGGGAATAAAGTCGCGCTACGAAGAACATCACAGGGTTACCTATACAGATGAAGCATTACAACAAGCTGTGGAGCTTTCTGCACGCTACATCACTGAACGAAAGCTACCTGATAAGGCCATAGATGTCATTGACGAAGCGGGTGCATTTGCACGCATGTATGCACATGGGGATGAAGAGCCGGTTATCACTGCCCATGAAATTGAACGGGTGATTGCAAAAATAGCGCGCATACCTGAGCGAACGGTTTCAGCCAATGAAATTCAAAAATTGCAATACTTAGAAGATGAACTCAAATCGCAGATTTTTGGGCAGGATGGCGCGGTGCAGAAAGTTGTAGAGGCCATCAAGCGTTCACGGGCAGGATTCAGGGAAGCAGAAAAGCCCATTGCATCATTTTTGTTTGTTGGACCAACTGGAGTTGGAAAAACTGAGCTTGCGCGGCAGCTATCGTTAACGATGGGAATAGAGCTTATACGTTTTGATATGAGTGAGTATCAGGAAAAACATACAGTGGCACGCCTCATTGGAGCACCCCCAGGGTATGTTGGGTATGAGGAAGGTGGGCAGCTGACTGAAGCTATCCGTAAACATCCATACTGTGTGTTATTGCTTGATGAGATAGAAAAAGCGCACCCTGATGTATTCAATGCACTGTTACAGATAATGGATTATGCAACATTGACTGATAATACAGGCCGAAAGACTGATTTTAGAAACACCATCATTATTATGACATCCAATGCAGGTGTGCGCGAAATGAACAAAAGGGTTCTTGGTTTTGATGTTGCCACCTATAATATGGATGCCGTCAATAAAGAGCTTGAACGGCTGTTTGCACCTGAGTTCAGAAATCGCCTTGATGCCATAGTGTATTTTAATGGCATTAATAAAGAAATGATGCGCAAGATAGTTATGAAGAAGTTGAACGAATTTTCAAAACAGCTTGAAGAAAAAAATGTACAGCTTGTCTGTACGGATGCATGTATCGACTGGATTTCAGATAAAGCATATTCTCCCGTTTTTGGCGCACGTGAGGTTGCGCGTGTCATTCAGGAGCATATCAAGTCATACTTCGTGGATGCTGTTTTGTTTGGTTCACTAAAAAACGGTGGCAGGGCAATAGCTGATATAATGGGCGATTCAGTATCGATAACTATCGAACAATAATATGTTGTACTACCTGGATAAGGAAGTAATCTGGTTCCCGCCTGTAGAAGAAGCAATAGAAGATGGGTTGCTTGCATTTGGTGGGGATTTAACACCACAGTGGCTATTAGAGGCATACAGCAGGGGCATTTTCCCATGGTTTAACAGCGACAACTCCGAAATATTGTGGTGGAGCCCCAATCCGCGTTTTGTCTTGTTCCCGCATGAATTGAAAATACACCGTTCGTTAAAGCAGGTAATGAAAAAAAAGATTTTTACCGTGAGCATTGACACAGCATTCAAGCAGGTAATAGAAGAATGTGCCATGCCCCGTAAACAAGAGTTTGGCACATGGATAACAGCACGAATGCAGAAAGCATATATCAAGCTACATACCATGGGTTTTGCACATTCCATAGAGGTGTGGCATGACGGTAGTTTGGCAGGCGGGTTGTATGGAGTGTCATTAGGGAATGCATTCTTTGGCGAATCCATGTTCACACGCATTGATAATGCATCAAAGATTGCATTGGTTACTCTGAATGTAGTTGCGCGGAGATTGGGTTTTGCATTTATTGACTGCCAGGTATATACAGATAATTTGAAACGATTTGGTGCACGGTTCATTGAGCGGGATGAATTTATAAACCTGTTATATGCTTCTCTAAAAAATGCTACTCATAAAGGAAGCTGGACTTCATTAATACATGATGGCTATGATTATTTAGAATGCTTTAATGAAGCAAGAGCTTAGACTCAAGCAGATTTTCTTTCTTTGCCTTTATCTTTGTGTATCGGATTTTTGGGTACTCCATAAGCGCGGTCACAAAAACCGAAAACATAAAATACAGTGAAAGTGAAACAACAGCAACCGCAACCACTCCAATGACTAAAATAATAATGTTGGCATACAGTATAGATGAAACTACCTGTACCGAAGCAATGACAACACCTGCATATCCCAACAAGAGCAGAAATACTGATGAAAATGTGCCGTAGAATACCATTTTGCCCACCTTCATTGGTATGCCTTTAAGCTGTGCATTCATCCAGGCAGCACCTCTTTTTACATACAGTTGGAATAGTGCAGCAATGATTTCAGCCAACCGTTTTATCATTAATGCTGTTATGATAATACCGGCAATAATTGATGAGTACGATGCAATTGCTATAGAAAAAACAAAGAGGACAAGCAGGGCGATAGTAACTGTAATAAGAATTCCTGATGTAACAAGAAGAGGAATACATATACTGATGACAATTGACTTTAGTGATGCTTTCAATAAGGCGATGGTGCTTTCAAAACGGCTTAAGTAATCATCGGGATGAAGGACAAAGTATTCCCATTCCTGTGAGTACCGATCATCAGGTGGCCCAAAATCTTCAAATAGCGATGACATTTCCGGAGCATTTTGTGCATGGTATTTCTTCCATACAGTATCGTAGCTTGCACGTTGCGATGGGTTAGTTAAAATGTCGTATGCTTCTCGAATAAGTACAAACTGTGCATAATTATTTTCTTTTGTACTGTCAGGATGAGTTTCTTTTGCTTTTTTTCTGAATGCTGATTTAATAGTATTAATATCTGCAGAAGAAGGAATATCTAAAATCATGTAATAGTCTTTAAATGCTATGTCCATATACAGTAATACTATACGTGTTATATATTTATGTACCTGAAATACTGAACTGCATCAACATCAGTGGTGAATATTTTTATAAAACTTCCAACCCTTACCACATCTAAAATATTCAGAATAGATTCATTAACACGGGCTAACACCAAGTCACCATTATTTTTCCTAATTTGTTTTGTTGCAGAAATCAGAGTACTGATACCGCCACTGTCAATCTGGGACACCTTTTTTAAATCAACAATTATTTTCTTAGCCCCGCCGGTAATAAGAGTAGTCAAGAAAACCCACAATTGACGGGAAGTCTCAATATCTATTTTTTCTGGATAGGTAAGATAAAAGACAATTGTTTCGTAATCAATTTTTTCTTTGTTGATGAAAGAGAGATTTAATATTTCAATTTCAAAATTCATATTGTACCACCATTATAAACATTATATTAAATGTAACGGAAATAATGCAGTGCTTCATCTATTGTGTTAAACACTTTCATAAATTTTTGAAGCTGTATTGGCTTGAATATCAGGTGAATCCTATCGGGGACGTTAACTATGACTGCATCACCATCCTTATGCTTACGGATTAGTTTGGTTATATCAATTAATGTGCCCATCCCATAGCTATCAATGAAATCAACTGCTGTCATATCAAAAATAATTTTTTTTAAGCCACCGTTGATTAAACAAGATAAAAGCAGGAATACATCGTCATTTTTGTCCATATCAGCAACATCAGACAGTTCCATAACTAAAACCACGCGGTTAAAGTTAATGGCATCAGTTTTTATGCCTGGTAATTCAAATATTTGACACTTCATAAGTTTTACATTATGCAGAAATATCATAAAATATCAACAATAAAATATAAATATCTACTATAATCATGAAAATTCTGCTAAAATTATGGTAACGTCATCATTAAATGAATCAGATTTATCCATTTTTCCCCAAGTATATAATGAATTAATCAGACCGTTGATAAAGGATTGGGGTTCTGTGAGATAGTTATGTATAATATAATCTTCAAGCCTTTCAAAGCTAAATATTTTGTTATAAGGATTTCTGGCCTCTATTATTCCATCAGTATAAAGTAAAAGCTTATCACCTGTTGTATAGGTAGTGGTCAATTCTTCATATCTGCTATCTTCTACCCATCCAAAAGGGAACCCTTTGGGCCAATTATCATACATAGATCCTGTTTTTTGAATAAGCAAAGGCGTCCAGTGACCAGCTGAAGAAACTGTTAGTGTCTTGTTTTTTGTATCTATTAACGCATAAGCAGCAGTGATGTAATTTTCTTTTATATTGTTGCTTAAATTTTTATTGAGTGTGGTAAGCAGATGCGCTGGATGGTGTGCATGTTCAATATTGTTTATAAGAGCCATTTTCAGCATGGCACAAACAAGGGCAGCAGGAATGCCATGGCCTGTTACGTCTGCAATCATAATGCCTGTTCTATCTTCATCTATTTTAATAACATCATAAAAATCACCGCCCATCTCTCTGGTTGGAATATAAGCATACGCAATATTAATGTTTTTTATTTTGGGTATATCCTGTATCACTACTGAATTGTGTATTTCATGAGCCAGCCGTAATTCATGTTTTATCATGACAAATTCATTATGCTCTTGAACTGATTTTTTCAGGGCAATAAGATTTGAAATTCGCGCTATTAACTCATCCTTGTGGAAGGGTTTGCTGAGATAATCATTTGCACCAATCCTGAAAGCGCTAACTATTTCCTGGGTACGGTGTTTTGATGTAATAATTATTATTGGCAGCTCGTGCAGTGAATAATCTTTACGTATTTTTTCACACACATGGAATGCTGAAGTGCCTGGTAGAATGGTGTCCAGCAAAATGATGTCTGGCAGCTTCCCCTGATGTATATTTGAAAACAGCTCTGAATCTGTATGTGAAAATTCAACATAATAGCCAGCATCAGTTAGCATATCATACAGTATTGTAACATTAACAGGATCATCATCTACGAAATAAATAAATCCGCGGGATGTTTCAATTTGGCTAACAGGGTGGCGCTCATCTTTACCTGAAGGCTGTATTGTGAATGGTGTATATGATTTTGCTGAAACTAACTCTTTATGAATACTGTCCTCATCATAAGGGAAATACAGAGTGACTGTTGATCCTTTGTCAGGGATAGAATCTATAGAAATTGTGCCGTTGTGCAATTCCATCAGTTTTTTTGTAATAACCAGTCCAAGACCCAATCCTCCATATCGGGTTTCTTCAGATTTACTATCGTATCCAAAATCATCAATACTGTGAATTAATTGCTCTGGAAATCCCCCTGCACTGTCCTGTACTATAATAGCAAATGTATTATCATTGTGTTTTTGCGTGACTATGGATATGCTGCCTTGTTGTGAATATTTAACCGCATTGCCAACTATATTTAAAAGAATCTGCTGTAGCCTTTGTTCATCAGCAATGACATGTGTTGCCTCTTTAGCAATGCCTATGGAAATTGATAGGGATTTGCTGCTAATAACCGGCTGTAGTATTGATATAACAAAATTAACAACACCAGCTACATCAACCAATTTTTTATTCAGGATAATATCATTATTTTTTAAACGGGTAAAGTCCAGTATGTCATCAATCATATAGGATAATCTAAGTGAACTGTTGGAAATCATTTCCAGAGAACTTGTAATAGCAGCGCTGTCACCAGTAGAGTAACTATGTATAATGGAATTGGTTAAATGCGTTATGCTTTCAAGTGGTATCTTAATTTCATACGATATATTGGCCAGGAAATCATCTTTAAGTTTATGAAGTCGCAACAATTCCATATTAGTTCGGGTTAACTCTTTTATTTCCAAGTTGACCATGTCCAATAAATGCTGTGTTGTTGTTGCAAGCTTGCCTATTTCATCTTTTTGGTTTAGTATTGGTATTTTAATTGATGTTGTTCCCTCATCAAATTTCATTAAAGCATGCATGATAGATTCAACAGGTTTAGAAAATTTGTAACTAAATGCAAGAGCAGTAATATACGCAATAACTATAATTGATATAATACTTATGATAAATACAATATAATTGTGATAAACAGGTTTAAGCATTTCTGATTCGTTGAATGTCAGTCGGGACAAGCATGTTATACCACTATGTGATAATGTTGTTTTAGCTGTGAACTCTAATGATGTAATATTGTTATCCATGGTTGATGCTGCATGTGGTTGTGATTGTAATTTTTGTAAGATTTCATTGGAAACTTTTGATAGCGGCTTCCCCTTGGGAATATCTACTAATAACGTTCCATTATACTTTGGATTTGATGTAATCAGAATAACTTGAAGTGAAACTAGTCTGCCAGTAAACAAGGATTCAAAACTACTGATGTATTCATGTGCATCTATGCTTGTTTGAGAAACATTCCCATTATTGAGCAGCAACATGTTGAGTACCGCATGTGACAATTGTTTAGCCAGTATTTCGCCTTGCAAAATAATATTTATCCGTTGTTGTTCAATTTGTTTATTGAGTATAAATACAGGGATGGGAATGGTAATTACGATGATAATAATAAATGCAATAAAAAATTTATAGCGTATTTTCATGTTATTGCAGTTTTTTAATAGTTTCTTTGATTCTTTTAGATTGCACCATATATCCTTTTGCAACCGTATTGTCAGGATCAATCAAAAGTACAATATTCAGTGTTACTATGCAATCGTCATAATTCTTATTGTTAAATGAATCAACTGCTTTCTTTAATAATTCAGGAATATCTTGTTTATGCTTGATTTGCATGTACTTATAGGTTTTTTCGGCATCAGCAATGTATTGTGATGAAGCAGCTAAAAGCGGTAATGCATCATAATCTTTATTATTCTTTATATAGGCGCGGGCAGCGTCATATTGTTCTTTTGCCTGTGAAATGGCAGAAATATAGTATAAGGCATCTTTATGGTCAGGTTTAAGCGATAGTACCTGATTAAAGCAATCAAGTGCACGCACATGGTCTTTTGCCTTAACATGTTCTATGCCAGCATAGAAATTCTCTTCTATCTGTTTTTCCAGCATAGCGGCTTTCTCTTTTTCTTTTGCAACGTAGTATTCAGGTTTGTGGATTGCAAACTGATATCCTGCTTTAATAGAAAACGAAGCAGTCTGAAAGTATTTGTGCGATAGTTCTGAAATAGTATACGCACATTCGGCAATGAGTAATGTACGTTCAAATAAACTCCTTGTTATGCCTGCACTAATCGAGAAGCCTGCTTTTGTAGTTGAATCGTAAGCATCAGTTTTTATTGCAGAAAGGGTGTAATAGTGTAAAGATAAACCCGCACCCGCATAAATGGTAAAATCACTGGGGAGAGTATAATACAATGCTGGAATGATTGTTAATCCAAACGATTGCATGCTTGAATTGCTACTATGTGCAAGTGAAAATCGGTTGTACACAAGCGCTCCGTAGAGCATTCCAGAATCGGATAATGGGACAAACGAAAAAAAACCCGCACCGACACCGTTATTCAGGCTATCACTATAATGGCCAGTTATCACAGAATACCCTGCTTGAGTACCAATTGTTGCATTTGAAGAAAATGGTACTTGTGAATACAGATTGATACGTGAGAATATCCCGATCCCGATGCAAAATAAGTAAAAAATATTAATAGTATTTACTTTCATCTGTAATGACCAACATGGATGCAAATATATATTAGATATGAATGTTACCAGCACAAACCTATAAGATGTAATGTATCATTACAATTTCGATCATTACTGAAAATCCATTCATAATTAGTTCTATTGTGAGCTCCGCTTCTTCCTGTTAGTACAGGTATAACCATTAATGTTGAAGTTGAAGATGTTAAAGTGGTAGATGTCCAGTTGTTGCAGTTATACTCAGTATCACAGGAACCGTCGTGTAAGCTGCCTGACCACCAGTAACTATCACATACACCCAAATTTTGCAGTTGATCGATTATTGTGCCATCCAGTAAATCATCCCAATTATATGCTATAATATTGTCGGTTGATGAATAGATTGGCCAGTTTGTAGGAACTCTATAATGTTCAGGGATATTTTTTATTGCATCAATACTATCAATGCTGATAAAGGCAACATGGTTATCCTGTGGGAGGTTGGAATATTTACTAATAAGTGCTTTATGTACAAGTTCGTTAATCTCTTGACGTGCTGTGTTGCTGGATGAAGCCATTGCTCCAGAGTAGGTGCCAGCACTAAAAAGGTATATTCTGCCAATTGTGGTAAATGTTATCGGATAATAAATGGAAATATTATTGTCTGGATCACGAACGCAGACATTTATAAAATATTGTTTCCCAAATAATAAATTTGTTATTGTGTATTCATTGACAGGCCCTATGGACCAATTATCTTCTTTAAGAAGTCCAGACTGAATAATTTCTTCTAATGAAAAAAGAGTCAATGTTTGGCTAACAACAATTTGGTACTGCAACAATTCAGCAGGTGAGTTGTCAGTTGCCAATGTCCATTGTATTTTTGCTGAATTTTGGGTAATATTTGTTACTATCAGCAACCCATTGTTTCCCGGTGCAGGAACAGTATTTTCAGGAATATTGTTATTATATGCGTTTTCATGATTTATAATGTTGTTAAAACTGTCATCTGTACATGAAATAAAATAAAAAATACCAATAATTATGATCGTAATATATGGTAGCCGTAAGTACAAATGTTTAAATGTATATAGCATAATATTCACATAGTAAAAGTGACTTAAAATAAAATTACCATAAACCATATTAAGATAATGAAACTGGCAAAAATTTACAACTTTTTTATGAAAAATTTTTAAAAATGTGTTATTTTTTGAAAAGTAGGTACAAATGAAGTATTTTTTATTTGACACTAAAATACTATTATTTATATAAGGTTCATTCTTTTTTTATGTATAATTTATCGTAATATACAAAACCGAAAGAATGAGAGTCGCTAGCTCAGTCGGTAGAGCAACTGCCTTTTAAGCAGTGGGTCCGGAGTTCGATTCTCCGGCGACTCAATAAAATAATATTGACAGTTTCAATATTATTTTTTATGTGGTCACCATAATAATAAATTGTCCCCGTCGTCTAGGGGTCTAGGACACCGGGTTTTCATCCCGGCAACAGGGGTTCGAATCCCCTCGGGGATGCATTGTAAAAAAAGGGGTATTGCACAAGTGATACCCCTTTTTTTATTTCTTATGGGGTAAATCGAGCATATTTTACCGGTAATCCCCAGTAAAAGCGGCAGCAATGCACCCCTTCCTTGGTGTCATATTCAAATAAATAACTGCGATTGAACTCATATTTTAGATAGTTATCGGTATTTCCTTTCCTTTCTTCTTCCAAAAGATTTTGCAAAAATGCTACAAACTCATCCAACACATTCTCCACACAAAACGCAATAGCCCTGGCAACACTCATCTTCCACACCTTCTTAATATCCAGTAAATACTCATATTCCCTGTATTCTAAATATAAGTGAACACGCTTCCAGGGATTTTGCCTGTCTCTTTTTCGGTAGGCAATACTTGTAAATGCTTTTGGTTTTGCTTTTTCTTTTTTGGCAGCAAAGATGACAAGGCGCACAATAAATGAATGCAGTGGGATATCAAATTGACTTGCTGCAGCTGAAAGAATATCTAAATCATTCAGCGAAATGCAGGTAGTTGTTTCAAAATCCATGGTACACACTCCCTCTTTAAGTTAATATTAATTATAGCTATACAAAATTATAGTAATACGCAAATAATTTTGTCAATATTTTTTCAAAAAGAGGGTTTGTAAATAATTGAGAAGTAAATATAATAATCGTTGCAATTCAGAATTATTTCATAAAAACATATAGTATATCTGATAAATATAATATCTAGCTATATTCCAGAATTTCGTGATCTCATTTTTTCTTTGTACCAGTCATCCTGATTTTTTGGTGGCAGTGTGTCCTGTGATTGATCTTTATGTATAAGGGTGATTGCCTGATTTGGACAGGTAGAAACGCAAAGACCGCATCCTATGCACTTGTGCTGTACAATAGAACGCACTCCCTCGTTATTCTGTATAGCCTGAATCTGACAACGTGTTTCACAGGTACCACATTGTGTACACAATTCTGTATTAATTGCAGCATGGTAGTGAGCATTTACTGTCTGGGGCATGCCAAAGCGGGCAGCAATGAGCTGAACACAGCAGCAGCCACAGCAATTGCAAATAAAGTAATGCCCTTCCTGAATATTGGCTGTCATATGTACAAGCGCAGCATCCTCTGCCATTTTAAGAATGGATAGTGCTTCTTCTTTGGTAATAATCCTGCCTGCATGGGGATGATTATCAAAATAATTGGGTAATTGTGAGATAGATAAGCATACCTCGCGTGGTTTGTTACAACTCCTGTTAAGAAGGGCTGTTTGCTTTTTGCATATACATTCATTTACTGCAAAGGATTTGCATTCATTGAGTATGACAGAAAGCTGTTCATACGGCATGGGTGATGAATTGGATTTGATATGCTGTTCAATAGGGATTACCTGCATTATCTGTGGTTTGGGTGTTAAAAAATATGGCCCAACCGATTTTATGTATTTTGCATGAAGGCGCGCAAATTCTTCATCGATAAACTTTTGCTGTAATTCGTAAATACCAAGTATCCATGGTACAGCATTATAGGTTTTGGTGTTGCCAATAGAATGACATTCAATAAGGCCTCTGTTCCACATGCTTTCAAGATGATGCGAAAGATATTCTTTATCCAATCCGGTGCGGGCAGCTATCTGTTCTACTGTTTCCTTCTTAAGTGTAAGTTTACAAAAAAGTTCGGCGTCCTCAGGTGAAAAAATTTTTTTTAAAAGTTGTAGTTCAATGCCTGTTTCAGTGCGGGGAAACCCATTGGGCATTGAATTGAGATAATCAGCTAATGCATGGTAACTATCGCTCATAAAAACCTCAAATTTTTTAATGATGTAACGTGGTGCAAGCATAACAGTGTTATGTTATTTGTAAATAATTAATTAGTGAAACCAATAAAAAAATATTGCACAAGGAAAATGTTTACTGTACAATAAGAGGGTATAGAAATCTACAGTCAAGGGTGGGCAGATTGAGTACCTTGATACATGTTGCAAATATTATCTTTCAGGAATTATCGGATGATGAAAAAAATAGTTAATGGTCTTATGTATGCTGCAATCATTTTTACAGTGTATGTGGTGTTCCCGCCTGTTATTGTTGCTGTTACAATGACATGGGATATACCGCAATATGAAAAGTTAGAATTTGTATATGATGCAAATATTGAATACTATGAAAATGGCATACTGCGAAAAATATATAGTGAACGCAACATCATTGATTTATTGTGTTATGAAAAGGACACCAAAGGGCAGGCAGTCAGGGGGACATTTTCTGTATACAGGAAGAATATTAATGATTATGTTTACAGGTTAGAAGAACAATATTTTTCTGAATTTTATGTTAATAACAATGGTGCATTTGTTGTGCCTGATGGCATTTTTATGCCTAACTTGCGGCATCTGCCAACATTCCCACAGGGTGATGTGGCTGTTGGACAAATGTGGAAAGCGCCTGTTAACATTGTATTTAATAATTTTTCAGCCCCTCTCATATTACTGCTTGAGGCACAGTATACTCTCTTATTTATAAACAATCAAACTAATGAAGCTTTTATTAATTATTCCATTCTTATTGATAAAACATTAAAAGATAAACCGTACCCTGATGATTTACCAATAAAGATATATGGGCAGTATGCAGGGCAGGTAACGTGGGATATACAGAAAAATCAGCCAAAAAAATCGGTCAATGCCTACAACTTGCTATTGATTTTTGGACGAACTGGTGAGTTAAGCACTATTGAATTCAAGATGTCTATAGATCAAACCAATAAGGCATATCTTTTTGTGCCGGAAGAGGAAAAAAAGAAACAGCAAAAGGAAATAGAGAAAGCATTAAAGCAGGATGGTGTTTCTGTTGATTCTGATTCCCGTGGTATGATTATACGATTTTCGGATATTCTTTTTGATTTTGATAAATATACCCTGAATACTGACGCACGGAAAGTACTGGATAAACTGGTGGAGATAATAAAAGCAAAATATCCCAGCAATGAAATCATTGTGGAAGGGCACACTGATAATGTTGGCACTGATGAATATAATCAGAATCTTTCTGAAAAGCGTGCGCAGACTGTAGCTACGATTCTCAAAAATAAATTAGGGCATGATAAGGTGTCCTATCGTGGGATGGGGAAAAGCAAACCCATTGATGACAATTCAACATCTGCTGGAAGGCAACGAAACCGAAGAGTTGAAATCATTATTAAGATGTAAACTATTGCAAAATCCTCTGCGTCCTTCGTATAAATCGTTTGGATTCCGCTTTAAATGCCTGGGTTAATTCTGTCAGCTCATCAAACCGCTTAACAATAAACAATGTCTTCAGTAAGTTTTTAATCTTTGCATCATCATTTATTTCATGAATCTGTTTATTGGATGCAATAAATGTTTCGTTGCAAAAGTTAAAAGTTTTTTCAATAAGCTGGCCAACCGGTTCGGAGATTTTTGCAAATGGCATCCCTGTTTTAAGATGAACATTTTTTAATATAAGTGCAATAAGGGTTTTAATATTCCTTTCTTTTGTGGCCTGTATATCCTGTTGCATTTTTTCAAATGCTTTCAGTATCATCTGGTTTCTTTCCTTAATTAATCTAATAATTTCACCTTTAATATCAGGAGGCATTTTGGAAAATGATGGGCTATGATGCGGAAATGCATATTTAAGGTATGCAGGTTGCAGCATAATACGTGCACATAATGTGTCATTGAGGTTTTCGCCCTCAACTATTTGCACAATATCATCCGGTGTAAGTTTTAATAGTCCCTTTTCTTTTATCACATCAGGTATGGGCAATTGATATATGTAACCAGCAATGGCTTTATTTTCAGATGTTTCCTCAGCAAAAAAATATTCACAAAGAAGCCTGGGGAACCCTTTTGCCGGGTCCCTTGAATCGGGATCTTCCTCAATATCAATAATTGCATCAATAAGGTTGTGATACGTATTATGTGTTTCCATAGTATGATAGTTGAACAGTTTGTATTCTGTAAAATATATTTGTGACTGATAGATGAAATATCCAACCGCATGATGCAGCAGGATATACATTGACTACTGATGTAACTAAAATGTATAGTACAATGGTACAGTGAAAAAAGCAATTAAATTTTTTTAAGGCCTTGCTTTAACATCAATTGATAAGGGGCTATATAACCCTTTTTTGTAATACTGGTACCCAATCCCTGCAACCATTGCCCCATTGTCAGTACACAATATTGGTGATGGGAAAAATATTGTATGGAAATCCTTTTTTTTCTCAAAAATTAATTCACGCAAGCGTTTGTTGCTTGCAACTCCACCAGCAATTACTAGTGTGTTTATCTTTAACCGTTTAGATGCATCAAAAAGTCTGCGCACCAGTATTTCCAGTGCCCGTTCCTGAAAGCTATAGGCAATTTCACATACATCAGCATCTGGGTTATCATGGATATAGTTAATCACTGCGGTCTTAAGGCCACTGTACGAAAAGGAATATGTTTCATTACTGTCGGCAAGAATTTTAGGGAATATAGGTTTTTTTAACGTTGCCTGGCTTGCCAGCTTTTCGATGATTGGCCCGCCAGGATATCCTAATGATAAAAATTTTGCTACCTTATCAAATGCTTCACCAACAGCATCGTCAGTTGTATTGCCTAAAAGTTCAAGATTTCCGTAATCATGCACGCAATACAGGGCAGTATTGCCACCGGAAACAAGTAAACCAATAAAAGGGAATTCAATGCCATGCCCTTCTAAAAATGGGGCATATAGGTGCGCTTCTAAATGGTGTACAGCAATCAGTGGTATTGACATGGTAAAACTGATGGCCTTTGCTGATTGTAAAGCAACAAGCAATGAACCAACAAGCCCTGGCCTGTAAGTGGCAGCAACGTATGAAAGATCCTTAAATGTAATCGAAGCCTCTTTGAGGCAATGGTCAATTAAATCATTAATGACCTCTAAATGGGCTCGTGATGCAATCTCGGGGACTACTCCATAATATTCCTTATGGAGATGAATCTGGCTGAAGATTGCATGCGATAGTATTGTTTTTCCATCAGCAACTATCGCTACTGCTGTCTCATCACATGAACTTTCTAAACCTATTCCTACAACTTTATTGCCCATTAATTATTTTTATTGCCTCTGTTAGCTGATTATCAAATTCAAGGTCATAAAGTGGCCGTTTTGTGAAACGATATATCTCTGATTTTAAAATAAAGTTTGCTGTGGAATCAGAAAGTTTAATGCTATTCTTTTCCAAAAGCTGCTTAAATTCCTGTTTTGTTGGTTCATCATATTTTGTGTGCGTGCTTATAAATTTTTCCAGTATCTTTTCTTTTATTAATATATTAATCTGCTTTTGTTCTTCTTTGGAGATAGTTGCCATGGGAATAACGTAATCTGGCTGAATTCCAATGCCATGAATTGAAACACCTGAAGGTGTGTAATATTTGGCAATAGTCAGTGTAACTCCGGTATTTTCGTCAAGATTAAAGAATTTTTGCACTGAGCCTTTACCAAACGTTTTTTCCCCTAATAGTTTGGCGCGGTTGTTATCTTTTAATGCACCTGAAACAATCTCTGAAGCAGAAGCACTTCCCTTATTAACAAGGATAATACATTTGCCGGTAAATAACGGATTCGATGATGCGCGGTATTCCTGCAATGTTTCTTTGCCACCTCTTCCTTTGGTTGATACAATCATAGTCCCTTTGGGCAAAAGCATATCACTGATGGTAATAGCTTGATCCAATAGGCCTCCAGGGTTCCACCTGAGGTCAATGATGCATTTGTTGATATTATTATTCTTGAAATACTGTAGTGCTTTTTTTACTTCGGTTGCAGTATCTTCGCTGAAGACTTTTACTCTAAGATATCCAATGCTGGTGTTATCGATAACTGCGTAGTTAACAGTCTGGAGTTTTATTGGCAGCCGTTCAAGTTCAATATCGATGGGTTCATCAATCCCTTCACGAATAATAGAAAGAGTGACTTTTGTATGTGGTTTACCCCGTATCATGGAAACGATATCGTTAATGTTTTTATTTTTTATTGGCTTGCTATCAATTTTATAGATGATATCGCCGGGCTGAATTCCTGCTTTCATTGCAGGAGTCCCTTCGATGGGAGATACAACAACAATATCACCATTTTTTGCAGAAATTTCAATCCCGACGCCAATAAACTCACCACTGGTTTCTTCTTTAAGCTGGCTGTATTCCTGTTCATCTAAGAAACGTGAGAAGGGGTCATTAAGTGATGCAATCATTCCTCGAATAGCGCCATAAAAAAGGTTTTTGGAGTCAGGTTGTTCTACATATTCATTGCGGATAAGCTGGTATACTTGATGGAAGAAATCTAAATATTTGAATGAAGGTTCCTGCGCGGATACGGTAAATGCAATATTAACGCCAATAAATATTCCTGCAAGAAAAGCAATGAATGCGATATGAAATGAGCGTTTACGTAACCACTGTATCATAGTGTCCTCTCTTTGTTTAAGGGTTTACATCAAAAAGCTTATATTTATCAGGATGTTTTGTTTTGCAGTAACTGTAAAAAGCCTGCTGGCTTACTTTATAATCCTGTAACACAGTATCCATGATTTCACGGCGCTGTTTGGATGATTGTTGTTCATCAAAACTTTCAATGAATTCACGGGCAAGGTATTCCTGCCATAAAATTGTAAATTCTTCTTCAGATAGCTTTTCACTGACACATGAAGTAAAGGATACAAGCACAATACATAATATAAGGGTAAAAATTTTCTTCATTGTTACAATCCTAGTATGCAAAATTATTCTTTAAATTAGTTTATAATAATAAGGGTGTAAAATTGTAAAGATTTTTATTAAGTAGTTTAGATAAATATTTATAAGGCTCTGACACCTTAATACAACCACTTATGACTAATTTTCAATAACATCAAATTCCTCATCAATTTAAGCTCTGACCCCATAATTTTTACAATTAGATTAAATTACAATTACATTAAACCCCTTCAGGGTTTGTTCTGTTGGAACATCCTTTCTATGGGTTTTACCCATAGCTATTAATATTCAATCGCTTCGCGATTGGTGTTTTGTTTTGATGCGCTGACCCTTTGTTTATCTATGTTTATGATTTAGGGCGTTTGGCCATGCCCCCTACAGTGAAAAATAACTGCTCTGACCCCTTTATTTTATTTATTTTAAATCTAGAACATTGAAAATTGAACTTTAACTTTTCATAGGCTCTGACCCCATTTTTTTTAATTTTTTTCACATTTTTAAAAAATTACCAAAATCTTTTAAATTTTTTCTCCCTCATGCGTTGTATATATAAAAGCAGTAAAAATAAAATTTATAACATGGAGGAATACTATGGCAAGGAAATTGCGTGTACAATTACCAGGTCTTACCTATCATGTCACATCCCGTTGCATTGAATGGCGGGGTATGTTACAAGAAGACTATTTTAAAGCAATCTTTGTGGAAATATTGCGTAAAGCCAAAGAAAAATACCATTTTAAGCTCATAGCCTACTGTATCATGGACAATCACATCCATTTGGTTATCCACACGGTAGATGATGGAGCACCAATTTCGCGTATCGTGCAGTATATTAAAGCCCGATTTGCTGAAATGTATAACAAAATAACCGGAAGAACGGGACCATTCTGGAATGAGCGGTATAAGGATAGCATAGTACAGTTTGCAAGAAATGGCGTACATTACTTATTGTGGTTATTGTGGTATTTGGCGTATAATCCTGTACGAAAGAGGATGTGTAATAGTCCCATAAAGCACCGGTATAGTAGTATACAGGCATATTTAGATGAAAATGCAGATGTAGGAGTCCCCATAGATCATCACGAGTATTTTATTAAGTTAGGCAAAACCTTTGCTGAGAGGGTGGCAAAATTTATGCAGTATGAGGAATTATACCGCAGGCGGTATTCTTTAGTGGTGGAGTGGGTGTAAAAAAGGGGTCAGAGCTTAATAACGATAAATAATTACACGACTGTATGGAGTAATTTAAGCTCAACGCCAGCTTTTTCAAACATTGATATGACGTAATCAATGTGTTCATCAGAATGCGTTGCCATGACACTTAACCGTATCAGTTGTTGACCATGTGGTGTTGCTGGAAAGATAATAGGATTTGAATAAACTCCATAATCAAAAAGTTTTTTCCATAACGTAAATGTCATAAAGTCATCGCCAATGAGTACAGGTATAATTGGTGTTTGGCCAGTCAACACATTAAAGCCAAGTTGTGTTAAACCACTGCGCAGTTGCTGTGCATTGTAATGAAGTTTTTCTATTCGTTCGGGTTCTTTTTGTATTATCTCCAATGCTTTTAATGCTGCTGCTGCGTTTGATGCTGGCATGCTTGCATTAAAGATGATTGCCGGTGCATGGTGCTTAATATAATTTATAACACGTTCGCTTGATGCTATAAAACCTCCTGATGAAGCTAGGCTCTTTGAGAAAGTACCCATTATGATATCAGTTTCATTGGTAAGATTAAAGTGACTTGCAGTACCTCTTCCACCAATACCTATTACTCCTAATGCATGAGCATCATCTACCATAATACGGGCATTGTATTTATGAGCTATTGCTACTATTTGTGATAGTGGGGTTATGTGACCATTCATACTAAAAACCCCATCTACCACAATAAGCTTTCCGGCATCGTACGGAAGATTTGAAATTTTTTGTTCAAGATCAGCCATATCATTATGATTGAATTTTACCAGGATACTATCGCCACATAATCCTTTTGCAATTAATATTCCCTGAATAATGCTTGCGTGATTTTCAGTATCTGAGATGATATAATCACCCTTTTTTATTAAGGGTACTATAGCTCCCTGATTGGTTTGGTAGCCTGTGGTAAAAATACAGGCTGCTTCTTTACCAACAAACTGAGCAAGTGCTTCTTCTAATTTAAAGTGAATATCGAGTGAACCGTTGATGAGGCGCGATCCAGAAC
>Ga0101944_10001450_pt1 | contig 49245 bp, 37 predicted proteins | sample DewCreD2012metaG_FD_75245 | JGI IMG/M metagenome (GOLD analysis project Ga0101944, IMG submission 75245) | Hot spring sediment bacterial and archeal communities from British Columbia, Canada, to study Microbial Dark Matter (Phase II) - Dewar... ... | reverse complement strand
CGCCCATTCCTTAAACGCGATACGCATGGACGGAGAGTAACCAGTAGCTGAATGGGAGGCAATCCTGCGGATGAAAGAAGCTCACCCTTGATCCCTCCCCATGAACCTCTCGCTCGTAGCTGCCGACGTAAGGTGGTGGATTTCACTGGCCACCAAGCACCTCCGCCTCGTTACCTCGGCGGCTACAAGGTTCATGGGTTCAATGCGCGAAAAATCGTTTCGGGGAAGTCTCTCCCCCAGGGAGAGACTTCCCTGAAAACTGGTTTCGCGCCTTGCCACCCCTGAACCGCGTAGGAGCCGACGTAAGGAGGCTCTGACTTCATGGTGATCACGCCCGGGGTCCAATTTGAGCCTCCTTACGTCGGCTCCTACAACCAAGGGAGGGCATGGGGAGGATGGCCGGGCGGGGCATTCACGGACCGCGCGCCTTAATCGTCGCGTGTCAGATTCATCATCCGGGATTGCAGGGACAGCCGGGCGGCCTCGCGGCCATCGTCAGTGAGGTCCGCCGGGACGCGCAAGGGTTCGCCGATGGCCAGAAGGCAGCGGGCGAAAGGCAGGGGGATTTGAAAACGGTCCCAACTGCCCGCCTGGAGTTTCCAACTCAGATTGATGCTGGCCGGCACGATGGGCCGTCCGGTCAACTGGGCCAGCGCGATGACACCGTCCTGCACCACGTAGCGCGGGCCGCGCGGGCCGTCGGGAGTAATGGCCAGGTCGTAGCCTTTCTCGGACCAGGTCACCAATTCCCGCAGGGCTTGCGGCCCGCGCCGGCTGCTGGAACCGCGAACCGGTTGCACGTCAAAAAGCTCCAGTATCCGGGCGAGGAGGCCGCCATCGCGGCTGGCGCTGACCATCGCCGCCAGCCGTCGGTTCGGCTGGCGATTTAGGAAGTATTTCTGGTAGAGCCGCAGGCAGAGCGCCAGGCGGTTATGCCAAATGCAGAAAATCATCGGCTCCGATCTGGCGTCCGGCAAAACCGTTATCCCCGCCTGGTCATCCAGGCGATAACGAAGAGTTGCGCTGAGGCCATGAACCAGCACCCAAACCAGGCGCGCCGCCAGGCGGCCAGGCCAGCGGGGCTGCTCCGGCACCACCACGCCTGATTGACGCGGGCGCTGGGGAAAGGTGGCCATAAAAGGTTCAGCCCCCCTTTTTCAAGCACGCGCGCACCAAGTCCTCCACGCTGGCCGCGGGGCCCAGCAAGGCCTGGGCCGCGCGCACGCTTTCGTGGGCTTCCGCCGGCTTAAATTGCAGGGCCACCAGCGCCAGGACCGCGTCGTTGACCTTCTGGTCGGAGGGCGAAAGACCGTGTTTTTCGCTGCTGGCTTCCCAGGCGCCGGCGGCGCCCACCTTGTCCTTGAGTTCCACGACAATGCGCTCGGCGGTTTTGCGTCCGACACCGGAAATCTGGGACAAGGCGCGAACATCGCTGTTGGCCACCGCGCCGCGAAAGGCGGCGACGCTCATGCCGCTGAGAACGTTCAAAGCGATCTTGGGTCCGATGCCGGTAACGGTGTTGATGAGCAGGCGAAAGAGGTCGCGTTCCCCGGCGCTGATGAAACCGTAAAGCACATGGGCATCCTCCCGGATGGCCAGGTGGGTCAGGAGCCGCACTTCTTGGCCAGGCGCCGGCAATTTGTCGAACGAAGAGAGCGGGATGAGCACTTCGTAGCCAACCCCATTAACGTCCACAATCGCCTGCGTGGGCAGGGCTTCCACCAGTTTGCCGCGCAAAAATGTAATCATGAGCCGGGGAAGTGTTTGGCAGGGCCGTCCGGTTTTTCAAACCTTTTTCGGTTGTTGGTGCGAATAGCGGGCGGTCTCCTGGGCGTAGGCCAGCGCCAGCGCCAAGGCGTCGGCGGCGTCGGGCTCCGGCGTTTCGGCCAGCCCGAGCAGACGCTGAACCATGCGGGCGACCGCGTCTTTTTGCGCGGCGCCGTAGCCCACAATGGCCTGCTTCACTTTGCGTGGCGCCAGCTCGAAAATGTCCAGTCCCGCTTCGGCGGCCATTGCCAGGCTGGCCCCCCGCGCTTCCCCCATCACCATCGCCGTTTGCAGGTTCTGCGCGTAGAACAGTCCCTCCACCACACAGACCTCGGGCTGATAACGCCGGATGACCTCCCGGATGGTGGTGGCGATGCGGGCCAGGCAGCGCGAGCGCGGCCAAATTTTCGGGCAGCGCACTGTGCCATGCGCGACCGCTTGCGGCCCGGATTTGAGTTCGCGAACGATGCCGTAACCAGTGCCGCGCAACGAGGGGTCAATGCCAAGGATGACCTGGCGTTTTCGAGCCGACCTTTCGAGCGGCTCAAGCGCCGGCCCGGCAGCCGGCTTGCGCTTGGCCCGCTCCAGCCGGCTTTGCAGCGCGGCCAGTTGTTGCATCGTGATGCCCACGGCCGCGAACGATGCCAGATCGGACCGGCCCTGACAGCAACAAAAAGGGCCGCGGCAAATCCCGGCGCACAGAGTTGGCCGCTGCCCCTGGGCCAGGTTGAAGAAAAGCATGGCTTGCCCGCCGTGCCGGAGGGTCGAGCCGGAGGCGCCTCGCGCGGCCTCACCTCTCCAGCGCGATGGCGAGGCCCTCGATCCGCGTGGTGGTCGCGTTGTTCCAGTCCGGCATCAGCGGCAGCAGGACCAGCTCGTGGCCGGCGGTCAACTCGGCGGTGAAATCGAGCGCGACCGGGGCGCCGTCCCGTGGCAAGTCGAAGGTTTTGATTTCAGCGGCGCGCTGGGTGTCTTTCTTGAGCGCCACCAGCCGGAAGGTTTTGGCGCCGCCGCTCCACGGTTTGCTGCTGGCCGTGGCCCGGACGCGGTAAAGGCCGGATTGCGGCGCGATAAAGACCAGGCCGGCGATTTTTTGGTATTCAAAATTCTTCCATGGGCCGGAGACGCTCAACAGGGCGTTGCCGTTTTCGACGCGCACGGCGGGCTGGCCGCCCTGCTGGTGCTCCTCGGGATGCCATTGGGTGCCGTCCCAAGGGACAGTCACGTAGTTCTCGGCCATGATGTGCTTGTCCGGATAGACGCGGTCAATGCGCCAGACCGGCCTGCCGTTGGCGGCGATCGGGTTGCCCTCGGTGGAGCCTTTCTTAACCCCCTCCCAAGAGGCGGGGAGCTTGAAGACCGCGCCGCCCGTTGCCGCCGCAGCTCCGCCCAAGGTAACGCGCAGGTCATTCAGCTTGCAATCGCCCCCGGCGAACATGCCGTCAATCTGCGGCGCCAGCACCAGTTCCTCACCCGCGGCCAAGGTGACGCTCAAGCTGTCTAAAGCGGCTTTCCCGCCGTGGGGTATCACCAGGCTGCCGGCTTCCTTGATCCCGCCGGGCGAACGGTGATAAAGGCGAAGCGTAGTCTTGTTCTTGCCGTCCCAGATGCGGCATTCGGCGGTGCCACTCAACTGGTAGGACCCCGCCTGCGGCGCAACAAAGGCCACGCTGGCCACGCGCCATTGGGGCGGGGTTCCGTGCGGGGCGCGCGTGGCCAGGCGCAACGTGCGGCCATTGAGCGCGGCGGAAGGCTGCCCGCCAAAGCCGCCTTCCTTGACGTTCCATTCAGTGCCGGTCCAAGTCAGCGGGCGGTAGTTCTCCGCTTTTTTGGGATCAGGCGGCCAGATTTGCTCCAGCTTCCAAACCGGCTTGCCATCGGCCATCGCCACGCTGCCTTCGGAACTCCCCTTCTCCTTGCCTTCCCAAGCGGGCGGTAGGCTCCACGAGATGGCGCCCCCGGAGCCGGTGGTGACAAAGCTGGCATGCTTGCGATCCAGCGGCAGCAATTTGTCCAGGAAAGTTTTGCCGGAGGTTTTTGCCCCAGAATAGAGATAAACAAGGCGTCCGGTTTTGGAGAGAACTACGCTCTTTGAGGCGGGCGCGCTGTTGCCCATTGGATCCTCGGCGGTCAGCGGCGCGCCGAAGTCGGGCAGGTCCACCTTGACATCCTCGCGGCTGTCGCGATCCGCGTAAGCCACCATCACCCCGCGGCCGTTGCGCTGGTCTTGGAAAACGCAGAAATTCGCGCCCGGCGGGCGGACAAAGCCGACGGTGTCGCTGACGCCGATATGATGGGCCATGACGTTCCAGGCAGCCACCAGCGGCAACGGGTAATTATACCAGTCCCACAGCATCGTGCCGGGACCGCTGTAGTCCCAAAAGCTCATGCCGTGGTTTTCGTAGGCGGTATGGAAGAGGATGGTTTTGTCCTGGCCGTTGGCGGTCAATTCGGCAACGGAGGCCATAATGGCGTTGGCGCTTTGGGCGCTGGTCAGGCGGGTGCAGGCCGGCGGCTCGTCCACCAGCGTGTTGGAAAAGGCCCAGCCTTCGTTGAACCAGATTTCGACGTGCCGCCCGCCGGCCTCGTCCATGTTCAGGCGCATGCGGCGAATGGCGCTGGCTTCGGCCAGCCAGCCTTCGTGGTAATCGTGCCAGGACATCACGTCAATGTGCGCCAGACCGCCCGCCTTGAAAAAGGCCGTGTTGACGCTGCTGGGGATGCCATAGACATTATCCACCATCACCCGCGCCTTGGGATCGGTCTGCTTGATTAGCCGCGCAGTGCGAATGGTGAATTGGGCGTATTCATCCTTGAGATTGTCCCAGTGATCGAACTCCGGTTCATTTTCAATTTCATAGACGAGCGAGCGCCCCCGGTAGTGGGTCACCGCGCCCTTGACGAATTTGTCCCAAGTGGTTTCCACGCTCAAGTCGGCCCAGCGGGGATCGTTCGCTTTCCAGCGCATGTCCTTGGGCAGCGGATGACCCTTTTCCATGATCCACTTGGGCGGGGGATAAAGCACGCAATGGGTCGAGCAGCCGCGGCTTTCCTGCTCGTCCAGTTCCTTGTCGAACCAGCGCCAGGACCAGGCTTCGCCCTCCTTGGGGGCATTGGGCAAATGATCCTCGCCGTTCATGTGCGGCCGCCAGCGAATCCAGCCAAAGCCGATCTTCTGGAACTTGTCCACGCAGCCCACGCCCCCGGCAAACGAGCCGCCGAACCGCTCCCGCCAATCGGGCCTGGTCGCCGCCTTGGGATACGGCAGGGAAGTCAGCGGGAAATCGGAACGATCCAACTCCGCGCCCGTGGAATCATGCGCGCTCACCCGGGCAATCACGCAACCAGTTTCCGCCAATTTAAGCGGAACGGTTTCGCTGATCGTCTTCCCGGCCGGCAGCGAAAGCTTCTTTTCCACCGGCTGGCCGATGGGCCGCACCCCCTCGTAATCCATCAACTGCCAACGGATGATGACCTCTTTGGTTTGGGCGTTAGGATTTGAAACATGCGCGGCCACGCGGGGCGACGCACCCCGCTCGAAGAGGTTCGCCTTGGCGCCCTCGTAACCGGGCAGGTCCGGGCAATCCGCCACCACCTCGATTGGCCGCCGCGCAAGATACTCCGGCGTCCCTGCCTCGCCGGCGGTTACCGTCACGCCATCCACCGTCAAGGGGATCGAGCCATGCGTTCCGATCAGCACCATGTAATGCGGGTTCGGCCAGAAACCGCTGGGCGGCACATCCGCCGGCCAGGTGAACGACACCCGTTTCCATTCCGGGCCGACCTTGGCGATCTTGGTGGCCTCGCGGGCCCACAGCCGCTTGGCTTTTTGTCCATCCTCCCGCGCGCTCGGTGGCATCTGGACATGCACCTCGCCCTCCTTGTCGCCTTTGACGAAGAAACTGACGGTGTAGGACTCGCCGCGCCGCGCCACAAATGGGGCGCTCATCGCGTAGCCCTTTTCCATTCGAAGAGCGTATTCCCCCGCCCTGCCCTCCTTGACCAGCCGCTGCTGGGCCGGATTGATGCCGTGCCAATACAGCAATCCGCCTTCAAAGGAGCCGTTGCGCAGCAGGTTCTCCGCGCCGATGGCGGTTAAAGCCCAAAGCGCCGCACCCGCAACCATTGCCCTTACTGTATGGTCTCCGGGATGCAATACAAAATTGGTCACCGTGGACGACGTTCTCCCTCTCCCCCCTTGGGGGGAGAGGGCAGGGTGAGGGGGCGCGTGTCGTCTATCCCAAGCACTCATCAGTATGCCTGCTTTCATCTTTTGCCCAGACCCTAGACCAAACCAGCAACGCGGAAAAGATTTTCTCCAAACGCCGGGATTGCCGACCGCAAAGGCCAGGTGGACCTGCTGGCCGCCGATGCCGTGCAGGAATTCTCAAGGAAATAAAGGATCAAATCCCTATCCCAAATGGAACCCCACCCATCAGTGATACTATTGATGATCTGTTGCAGAATGCGAAGGGATTCCATTGTGCTGGATTGGAATGCATCGTCCCCATTAGCGGCATAATAGGCCGTTGGTTCCGAAAGACGGCGATGACTGCTGCCGGTAAAATGTCATCATGAGCGGACAAAACAACAAGCGCCATTTGAGGGGATCAGCGCTCTGGTTTATGCAAGTCTCGGGGTGGCTCATCGCCGTCTTTCCAGGGATTGGGGGGGACGAGAGCCATATTCCCCTGCTGGTTGTTGGCACCCTGTTGATCCTGCCCCCTTTGCCCTACCTGGGCTCGCCAAGGCACAAACATCGAAAATCGCCTTTGCCCGATTACAGGAAATCTAAAAACTCCTCAATGGTCAAACCTGACACTCGAATCAGTTTGCGCAGGGTTCCAACGGACAATTCACGGTGTTGGAGGATCGAAAGATTGGCGCGCACATCCGGCTTGATCATCACCAAGTGGCTTCCGACCTGACCAACGGGCTGCCACCCGGCTTTTTGAAAAGCTTTGACGGCCTCTTTACCGGAGATATTTGCCAGGCGGCCCATGCGCTTATACGGCAACCGCAACTGGATATTGGTTGGATTTCCTCTTCTTTATCGAGGCGATGGCCTTCTGGTCCTCAGCCCAAAGCCACGCGGTGATCGCTTCTTTGATGTTTTCCAAAGCTTCCTTTTCGTCTTTGCCTTGGGAAATGCAGCCGGGCAATGCCGGACACTCGGCGACAATCCAGCCATCCTCCGCTTTCTCAAGTGCAACATGAAAAATCATACCCAATCAACCTATTCCCTCGCGCGGCCGCGTCAAGCCATTACTGATATCGTGATGACGGACTGGTGGCATGTGCGGTGCGCCTGGGCTTGAAGCATGAAAAATTGCCGGCTTATTTCACTTCCTGCCTCAAGCATGGCAATGAAGAGCGGTTGGCGAATTTTCCACCCGAAAGGCGGGCTTTCAGCCAGCGCAACCGGGAAATTTCGGAGGTTACTGATGAGTGCTTGGGATAAACGACACGCGCCCCCTCACCCTGCCCTCTCCCCCCAAGGGGGGAGAGGGAAAACGTCGCGCACAGTGACAAATTGTGTATGGCATCCCGGAAACCGCGCAGTATGCCTGCTTTCATCTTTTGCCCAGACCCTAGACCAAACCAGCAACGCGGAAAAGATTTTCTCCAAACGCCGGGATTGACGCGCCCCACGGGCGCGGCAAACTTAGTCCCAGCCGATGAAGCTATTTCAAACCATTCTTTCGTTGGGGCTGGTCGTCCTCGGGTATTGCTTTGCGGTCGCCGATTCAGTCGGGTCGCCGGCGTTTGTCCGCGTCAGCCCGCGTAATCCCGCTTATTTCGAGCTGTCTGACGGCCAGCCCTATATTCCGATCGGTTTGAACATGATTGCCCCGCCTGGCAAGGAAGGGTGGCCGGTCATGGAATCCTGGATGAGCCAATTGTCCAACCACGGCGGCAACTTCATCCGGGTCTGGCTCAGCAATCCCTACTTCGAGGTTGAACACGCCAAGAGCGGCGCATACGACCCCGAAAAAGCCCGGCGGATTGACCAGATGCTCGATGCCGCGCGGAAGAATGGCATTCGGGTGAAGATGTGCCTGGAGCATTTTCGGCACTTGGGCGAAGGCCGGCAGCCCTGGGCCGCCAAGCCGATGCACAAGCTGGAAAACGGCGGGCCGGCCAAGGACATCGCGGATTTTTTCAACGGCGCAGGCAGCCGGGAGCAATTCCAACGCAAGCTGGATTGGTTTGGCGCCCGCTACCGCCACGAATCCCAGGTTTTTGGCTGGGAACTGTGGAATGAGATCAACGCCGTTTCCGGTGGCGATTACATGGCTTGGACCGCTTTTATGTTGCCGAAATTGCACCGGCTATTCCCAAGCAACCTCTGCCTGCAAAGCCTGGGAAGTTTCGACACCGACCGGGTTCGCTCCAATTACCTGCGCCTGGCGGTCATGCCCGGGAACGATGTGGCCCAAGTGCATCGCTACCTGGATTTGGGCGCCAGCCTCGATGTCTGCAAAGGGCCCGTGGACCTGTTGGCTGCGGACGCCGTGCGGGAATTGCTCAGGGCCAATCCCCAAAAACCAGTGATCCTGGCCGAAAGCGGCGCAGTGGAGCCTCGCCACACCGGCCCTTTCAAACTCTACGCGCAAGATACCAACGGCATGATTCTGCATGATGTGCTCTTTGCCCCGTTCTTCGTCGGCGCCGCCGGTCCCGGCCATATCTGGCATTGGGATGCCTATGTCGCCAAAAACAACCTCTGGTGGCATTTCCGCCGCTTCGCCCAAGTCGTCGAAGGGCTCGATGCCCCGGCGGAGCGGTTCGCGCCGGAGATGCTGCCCCACGAGCGCCTGCGCGTTTACGCGCTTAAAGGCGCCCGCACCACCATGCTTTGGTGCCGGGACAGCCATAACACCTGGCAGACGGAATTGGCGGATGGCAAACCGCCGGAGACCATTGCCGCCGCCACGATTAACCTGCCGTGGAAACCCGCCGCCGGTTCGAAAGTCCGGTTTTATGATCCCTGGGAAAACCGCTGGCACAACGTGGTCCTCAGCCAACCCGGCCTCCTTAAACTGCCACCTTTCAGGCGTTCCTTGGTGGTCCTGCTGCCTTAGGCCTTCGAGCGGAGGCCGGCCTTTTCGCCGGCCCACCCGCCGCAACCTTGATTTGTTCATCTTCCCGGTAGCCAAGCGGGAAATTTGAGAGTAGATTTGCGCCCAAACATGAAACATCGCTCTACCCATTTCCGCCGCTGGGGACTCTGGCTGGTGTTTTGCCTGGCCGGCGCCGGCCTCGCGGCCCAGCCAGCCGTCACCAATTCTCCGGCCGCGATCTTTGGCGCGGCCCTGGCCAAGGTGACCAGCCTGATTGAGCCCGGACCAGCGGACGCGCCGACCACCTTCAGCGCTTCCCTCCGCCTGGTCAAGGCCGCGGGCCTGCCCAAAGGATTCGAGGGGCAAACCGCCGAATTATCCTACCAGGCGCCCGACCATTTGCGGCTGGCGGTGACGGTTGACCAAGCGCGCTACACCGTCGGCCGGCGCGGTCAGGAAATCTGGCTGCATACCACCGCCAAACCGTTTGGCCTGCTTGGCCAGCCAGGCTTGCCGCGCTTCAGCACCGATCCCGCGAGCCTCGATTCCACGAAACTGCCGCCGTTCCGGATACCGTTGCCCAAAGAGCAATTGGCGCTGGCGCCGTTGCTTTTTCAATACGAATTGCTGCCCGCCGAAACAATGGCCGGCGAACGCTGTCTGGTATTGCAGGCCATCCCGCTGCCCCAGGCCGCCAAGGTCTTTTCTCTCCCGCCAGGCCGCCTGACCCTGGCCGTTCGGGAAAAGGACTTTCTGCCGCTCCGCATCGGCTGGTCGCAATCCAACCACCTCGAGGTGGTTGTCCAGTTGGAGAAAGCCGATTTTCTGCCGATTCAGCCGGATGAACATTGGCGGATGCCGGCCCAAGCGGGGGACCGAATCGAAAAAACGGCGCTGTCCCATTTGCGGCGGTTCATGGAGGTTGGACTCCAGGCGCTGAACAACAAGATACCCACCCTGACGCCGGAAACCCTGGGCACGCGGCAATTGCTGGGCCGGGCCGGCGAAGGCCGCCTCGAAATGATTGACGGCACGCGCGTCCTGTTCCTCAAGGGCACCCCGGAGGAAATGGGCCGGCAGCAAGGCGTCTTGCTGAAAAAGGAAATCCGCCAGGTGGTGGACCGCATTCTTTATGGGGTGGGAGTGGGCAGTTCCCTGGCCAAAGGCCGCTGGTTCTTCGGTGAAATCGAGGAAGCCCAAGCCCGCCTGCTGCCGCACATGGACCCGCGTTACCTGCGCGAAATGGACGCGCTGGCGGACGTCGCCGGGCTCGCCCGCGAGGAAATCCGCCTGGCCAATTTCTTTCCCGAGCTGTTTCATTGCAGCGGCTTTGCCTTGTTTGGCCGCGCCACCCGCGACGGCAAGCTCTATCACGGGCGGATTCTGGATTACCTCAAAGGCGTCGGGCTCGAACAAAACGCCGTGGTGATGGTGGTTCAGCCCGACCAAGGCAACGCCTGGGTCAACCTCAGCTACGCGGGCTTTGTCGGCAGCGTCACCGCGATGAACGAAAAGCACCTGGCCATCGGCGAGATGGGCGGGCGCGGCGAAGGCCATTGGGACGGCAAGCCAATGGCCCAGCTCATGCGCGAGGTCATGGAACGCGCAAACACGCTCGACCAGGCGGTGGAAATCATGCGCCGCGGCCCGCGCACCTGCGAGTATTATTACGTTATTTCCGACGCCAAGGCGATGGACGCCATCGGCCTCGCCGCCACGCCGGAAAAATTTGAGACTGTGCGCCCCGGCCAGAGCCACCCCCAATTGCCCCATCCCTTCGCCGACGCCGTGTTGATGTCCGCCGGCCAACGCTATGAAACCCTGGTCGAGCGGGTGCGAAAAAATTACGGCCAATTCACCGCCGATTCGGCCCGGGACCTGATGACCAAGCCAGTTTGCATGGGCTCGAACATCCAATCGGTGCTGTTCGAGCCTGGCAGCCTCGATTTCTGGGTCGCCAACGCCGATTCGGTCAACGTCGCCAGCCACACTCGCTACACCAAATACAATCTCAAAACGCTGCTGACCATGGCGCCGGCCACGCCGTCCGGCGACGCTCCCGCGCCTTCCAAATAATCATCGGTAAAGACTTGCCAACCCGGAAAAAATCGGCCAATCTCTGCCTGTCGGTGGCGGGTGTGGTTCAATGGTAGAACGTGGGCTTCCCAAGCCTGAGACGAGGGTTCGATTCCCTTCACCCGCTCCAAAAATCAATTCCAACCATTAACAAACGCGGGGCTTGCATTATGTTTGCCAAGCAATTTTGGCTGGCTTTGCCTCACGGTGGGAGAGCGGCAAAAACGCCGGCGAAAATCCCAGGCCCAACGCCATACCCAGCAACTCGTTTCCTGCTGACAAATGGGAAGGCCTTCCGCATCATCGTTGCCACGCGAAATAATGATGCTTCCACTTTCATCTCTGAACGGACCAGTTGAGCGAATCATCTGGCTGTTTTTGCTGTTCATGGCCGTTTTTTGCGCCGGCGTCTTGCCGGCGGCGCAGCCCGTGTTCCAAGTCCTCAGAAATTCGCAGGAAGTATCCAACCTGCTATTCAATGGCGGATTCGAGAGGCTGTTGGGCAACCGCGCCGCCTCTTGGTCGGGCTACGAGGCCGGCTATGAAACCGCGCCCGGCCAAGGCCGCAGCAATTCAACGGCCATCGTCTGCCAAAATCTCAAATCCAGCGACAAACGTGGCGCAGTGCAAGCGGTCACCCTGAACCAGACTGAGCCGTTGCCCATCCTCGTCCGTGGCTTCAGCAAAGCGGAAAACGTCAGCGGCAGTCCCGACAGCGATTACTCACTTTACGTGGACCTCGTTTACCAGGACGGCACGCCGCTCTGGGGCCAGGTCGCTCCCTTCCGCTGCGGCACTCACGACTGGGAGATTCGCGAGGTGGTCATCCTGCCGGAGAAACCAGTCAAACGCCTCAGTGTCTATGGCCTCTTTCGCGGCCACTCGGGCCGCGTTTGGTTTGATGATTTCACCTTGGGCGAGTTGCGCGCCACCGGCGGAGCCAGTCTTTTCCAAGGGGCAAAAGTGCTGTTTCCTACCCCCCCACCCTCCCCCGCCCATTCGCCGCGTCCAACCTCCCGGGTTTCGCACGATTTGACCCTCGAACTGCACGAACAGCAGCCTGCCTCCCTCATCCGCCAAGGCAACCGCCTGACCTGTCCGGGGCCGGCCGGGTTCTATGCGCGCGACGTCCAGGCTGGCAGTGATTTCTTCGGCTTCGAATCGGGTGTATGCAAAGAGTTGAACCTCCGTCTCGAAACGCAAATCACTACGCTCTCGAATCGCCCCGGGCTGGGCCATTTCCTCATCAGCGGCAAGCTGACCGATCTGACTGGCAAAGACCGCGCCATCACCCTCGTTTTCGGGCTGCCCGTCGCCGCCCAGGGCTGGCAATGGGGCGATGACATCCGCCGCGCCCGCCCCATCAAGGACGCCGGCGACTATTCCAAGACCGTCTCCGTCCGCTGCGGCGCCACGGGCACGATGTCGCTCTACCCGCTGGCCAGCATTTGGAATGACCGCCACGGCCTGACCCTGGCGATCGATATGGGGAAACCGGCCATTTACCGCGCCGGTTATCACGCCGGGCTCTCCCAGCTTTACCTCGCCTACGACTTCGCGCTCGCTCCGGACACCCTGCGTTTCCCCAGCGTCGCCGAATTTCAGTTCGTTCTCTACACTTTCGATCCCCAGTGGGGTTTTCGCGCCGCGTTCGACACCTACACCCGCCTGTTCCAGGATTACTTCCTCGTCCGCTCCAAAGACCAGGGCATCTGGATGCCATTTACCGACGTCAGCACCGTCCAAGGCTGGCAGGATTTCGGCTTCAAATATCACGAAGGCAACAACAACGTCCCCTTCGACGACGCTAACGGCATCCTGAGCTTTCGCTACACCGAGCCGATGACCTGGTGGATGTCCATGCCCAAAGACGCGCCGCGCACCCTTGAATCCGCCCTGCGCATCCGCGACGACCTCGCCGCCGCCGGCAAACCCGGCCAACGCCTGCCGGCCCTGGTCACCCGCACCGCCGCCATGCACGACGAATCGGGCCAGCCCCACCTCCTGTTCCGCAACGAACCTTGGTGCAATGGCGCCGTCTGGAGCCTCAACCCCAATCCCCATCTGCCCGGCTCCAACAACTTTGCAAGCTGGCATTGGACGGAGGAAATCAAGCAGAAGCTCTACGGCCCCGCCGCCAAGGGCAGCCTCGACGGCGAATACCTCGATTCCCTCGAAGGCTACGTCACCGCCGATCTCAACTTCCGCCGTGATCATTTCGCGTCCACCACCGTCCCCTTGGCTTTCGCCACCGACACCCATCGCCCCGCCCTCTACAAAGGACTGGCTGTCTTCGAGTTCACCAAGTGGATTTGCGAGGACGTCCATCGTCTCGGCAAACTCACTTTCGCCAACGGCGTCCCCTACCGCTTCACCTTCCTTTGCCCCTGGCTCGATGTCATGGGCACCGAAACCGATTGGAACCGGGGCGGCCAATATCAACCCCCTTCCGACAGCACCCTCAGCCTCTGGCGCACCCTCGCCGGCGCCAAGCCTTATTTGCTGCTGATGAACACCCGCTACGACGCCTTCACCCCCGACCGCGTGGAAAAATACTTTCAGCACTGCGCCTTCTACGGCTTTTACCCCAGCATGTTCAGCCATAACGCCTCGGAAAACCCATATTGGCAAAACCCCGTTTGGTATAACCGCGACCGCCCCCTCTTCAAGAAATACATCCCCGTCATCAAACGCGTCGCCGAAGCCGGCTGGCAGCCGATCACCCTCGCCCGCAGCAACAATCCTGACCTCTGGATCGAACGCTTCGGCCCAGCCGATGGCCCGGTCTTTTTCCTCACCGCCTTCAATGGCACCGCCCAGCCGCAATTAGCCCGGCTCAGCCTCTCGCCATCCGTCGCTCCGGCCGGACGGAAAATCCGTGTCACCGAACTCCTTTCTGGTCATCTGCAATCCTCCCCCAGCAACGCCTGGGATCTCCGCCTAGCCCCACAACACGTCGCCGTGTTTGAAATTAAAAGCGAGTAGCGTAAATGTAATGGCGGCCTGCGTGATTTTCGGAAGCCTCGCGTTCCGGCTAAAGCCGGGACAACAAGCAGCGTGGTTCGTTGTCCCGCCTTCAGGCGGAAAGGGGGGGCGTGGGGTTGTCGGAAGCCTCGCGTTCCGGCTAAAGCCGGGACAACAAGCGAAGTGGTTCGTTGTCCCGCCTTCAGGCGGAAAGGGGGGGCGCGGGGTTATCGGGAGCCTCACGTTCCGGCTAAAGCCGGGACAACAAACGGCGTGGTTCGTTGTCCCGCCTTTAGGCGGAAGGGAGAGCTTGGGGTTGTCGTGAGCCTCACGTTCCGGCTAAAGCCGGGACAACAAACATAGCCGGGACAACGAGCGACGTGGTTCGTTGTCCCGCCTTTAGGCGGAAGGGAGGGCTTGGGGTTGTCGTGAGCCTCACGTTCCGGCTAAAGCCGGGACAACAAACATAGCCGGGACAACAAGCGATGCGGTTCGTTGTCCCGCCTTCAGGCGGAAAAGGGGGCCTGGGGTTGTCGTGAGCCTCACGTTCCGGCTAAAGCCGGGACAACAAACAAAGCCGGGACAACAAGCGAGGTGGTTCGTTGTCCCGCCTTCAGGCGGAAAAGGGCGCGTGGGGTTGTCGGAAGTCTCTCGTTCCGGCTAAAGCCGGGAAAAAACTGGGCAATGCCAGCATCTCGAAATAATCACCGCTCACCTTGACGCCGATGCCTGATCGAAGCCAGTCGGTCGGTCAGGACGACGGGGGGGTGACCTCCCCACGTCAAAACGCCCTGCAATTCCTCATTGACGCCGGCCGCTGAGGGGATTAATAAGAGCTCCGTAAGCATTCAGGCAGGTTCGGTTAATTGCGCCGTCAACCGTTGGTTTTAACAGCAGGCGTATGGGTGAAAAACTACGTTGCGCCGTAATAGGGGCGGGAGCCTCCGGCTTGGGGTATTTAAATCGTCTGCTGCATTGTCCACGCGCAGCAACCGTGGCCATCGCCGAGAACGACCCCCGGCGGGCAAGGGAAATCAGCGATCGTTTCAAACTGGGGCGCAGTTACTCCGATTACCGGGAGCTGGTGGACCAGCCGGATATTGACGCGGTGGCCATTGCGCTCCCCTCCCATTGGCAGGCGCAAGCGGCCATTGACGCTTTGAAAGCCCGCAAGCATGTCCTGCTGGAACGGCCCATGGCGCTGCATTCCAAGGACGCCGCCAAAATCATTGAGGCGTCCCGGGCCTCCAAGCGCCTGGTGATGGTAGCGCAGGACCTGCGTTTCTGCCGGCACGCGCAAATGGCCCGGACCCTGATTCAGCGCGGCGAACTGGGCGAGCTTTATCACGCGCGAGCTTACTGGCGGCGTCATAACCAGGTGCCGCGCATTGGCTCATGGCGAACGCAAAAAAAATTGGCCGGCGGCGGCTGTTTGCTCGACTTGGGCCAGGAAATCCTCGATGTGTGCCTGCATCTGCTGGGGGAATTTGAGGCGGTCACCGTGCTGGCCTGCGCCACCGCCCGCTTCGGGCCGCGCGGCCTTGGCGAGCCCGAGGCGCTTCGACCGCCCGATGCCTCCCCTAAAATTTTTGACGTGGAAGACGCGGCCGTCGCTCTGATCCGTTTGAAAAGCGGACGAACCGTCAACCTGGAGGTTTGTTGGGCGGGACACTGGCCGCCGGATCCAATGGAGAAAGGGCTGGAAATTCTGGGCGCCAACGGCGGCCTGAGCCTTTTCCCGGCGCGCCTTTATCGGCCCGGTCCCAACGGCTACGAATGCACACTCTTGCAACTGCCCAAGGTGGCCGCCGCGGAGGACCCGGTTACGCACTTTGTGCAGTGCGTTTTGGAGAATCGCAAGCCGCTGGTTTCCCCCGAGGAATCGCTGGCCCTGCAAAAGCTCCTGGACGCCCTGCTGGCTTCGGCGGCTTCGGGCAAGGAAACCGCGGTGAAATAAACAAGGGTGCTTCCCCCCCCGTCCGCGCAAACTCAAATCGAGATCTCAGTTTCGTGGTCGCGGATGTGGAGAAATTCCAAGATGCGCGAAACGCAGGCGGCGACATTCAGGGAATCGGTATCGAGGGTGATTTCGGGTTTTTCCGGCGCCTCGTAGGGGGCGGTGACGCCGGTGAACTCCTTGATTTCATGCGCGCGGGCTTTGGCATAAAGGCCCTTGGGATCGCGTTGCGCGCACACCTCCAACGGAGCATGAACATGCACCTCGATAAACTGGCCCGGCTGTAACATGTTCCGCACCAGCAATCGGTCCGCGCGATAGGGCGAGATAAAGGCCGTCACGCAAATGAAGCCGGCGTCGGCAAAGAGTTTGGCCACTTCGCCCACCCGGCGGATGTTCTCGCGGCGGTCACGCGGCGAGAACGCCAAGTCCGAGCAAAGGCCGTGCCGGATATTGTCGCCGTCGAGCACATAGGTTTGTTTGCCCATGTTGAAAAGCTCACGCTCCAGTTCCATCGCAATGGTGGATTTGCCGGCGCCCGACAAACCGGTCAGCCAGATGACGCATCCCCCGTGGCCATTGCGCCGGGCGCGATGCTCGGCGGTAACCTTGCCCTGGCTCCAGTAGAGGTTGTCGCTTTTGAGCGAGGCGTCGGCCGTGCGGCGCGGGTAGTTGCCCGCGGCGACGATGCCGCCGCCAGTCACCTCCAGGCCGTCCACCAGCACAAAGCGCCCCGTAACCGGAATCTCCGCATGCACATCGAAGGCGATGGCCTTGCGCAGCCGCAACGTCAATTCGCCAACCTCATGGCGACCGACATAGGTTTCCTTGGGATCGCGCGCGACGGTTTCCAGAGTGGAGGCGTCAATCACCCGTTCGATGGCCTCGACCTGACACTCGGCCTCCTGGGTGGTCAGCTTGATTTTATAGGGGCGTCCCTTGACCAACGGTTTTCTCCCCAGCCAAAACACCCGCGCCTGCAGGCGGGTCAATTCGTAAGGGGGGGCGGATTCCAAAGCGGCAACCGCGCCGCGCTCGACGAAAATCTGCTCCGTGAGGGTGATGCCGATGGATTCGCCGGCGGAGGCGAAGTCGCGCGACGGCGCGTTCCAACGCTCCACGGTTTTGACGGTGCTGGTTTTATTCGACGGGCTGAACAGGAGGCGGTCCCCCACCCGGAGGGTGCCGGACTCGACCCGCCCGGCCAGGATGCGGCGCTCGTCAAAGCGATAAACATCCTGAATGACAAAACGCAGCGGCTGGGTGACCGGCAGATCGGTCACTTTGAATTCGTCCAGGGTCTGCAAAACCGTGGGCCCATTCCACCAGGGCATGGCGGGGCTCGGGGAAGCGATATTGTCGCCATGCTTGGCGGCGATGGGGATGAAAACTTTCGGCTCGATGCCGATGGTTTTGAGCCAGGCGCGGTATTCGGCTTCCACCTGGCGAAAACGGGCCTCGGAGTAATTTTCGAGGTCCATTTTGTTGACCAAGACGGCGATCTGCCGGATGCCCAGCAAGTTCAGCAGATAGCCGTGGCGGCGCGAGTTTTCCTGCACCCCTTCGTGGGCGTCAATCAGCAGCAGCGCGGCCTCGGCGTTGGCCGCGCCGGTCACCATGTTTTTCAGGAACTCTTTGTGGCCGGGGGCGTCAATGATGACATACTGGCGTTTGGCGGTGTGAAACCAGATTTGCGCGGTGTCTATGGTGATGTTCTGGTCGCGCTCGGATTGCAGGGCGTCCATCAGGTTGGCCCACTCGAAGGGAACACCGCGCCGCTCGGCGACGGCCCGCAACTGCTCGAGTTTTCCCTCCGGCAAGGAGCCGGTGTCATGGAAGAGCCGGCCGACGAAGGTGGACTTCCCGTGGTCCACGTGGCCCACGATGACGATCTTTAATTGCTCCGAAGGCGGTTGAAGGGCGGATGCGCTCATAGATAAATTCGATGGCTGGGAAAGCGGGTATGGCGGTTTACATGTAACCGTCGCGGCGAAGTTTCTCGAAAGCGTCCTCGCTTTCCTTGTCCTGGGCGCGGCCGGCGCGCTCCGGGGTTTTGGTGCGCCGCAATTCCTCGATGATTTCGGGGACCGTCCGCGCGTTCGACTTGATGGGGAAAGTGCAGGGATAGCAACCGATCGAGCGGTAGCGCTCCCCCTTGGCGTTGGCGAAATAGAGCGGGATGATCGGCATGTTTTCGCGCGCGATGTATTCCCAGATGTTCAATTCCGTCCAATGCAACAGCGGATGGATGCGGATGTGCGTGCCCTTCTCGAAGTCGGTTTTGAACTGATCCCAGAGCTCGGGCGGCTGGTCCTCGACATTCCACTCCATGTTCTTGTCGCGGGGACTGAAATAACGCTCCTTGGCGCGGGTCGGTTCCTCGTCGCGGCGCACCCCCACGATCACGCCGGTGTAACCATGCTTTTCCAGCACCGCTTTGAGGGCGTCTTTTTTCAGGGTGCCGCAGCATTCCACGCGGGTGGCGCGCCCGTTGGGATAGGTGCGGCCTTCCTTCAAAACCTCCTCGTTTTTGCCGACCACCAGATCCAGCTTCCATTCCCGGACCAACCGGTCCCGGTATTCGATCATGGAGGGGATTTTATAGGTAGTATCCACATGCACCAATGGGAAGGGCACATGGCCAAAGAAGGCTTTGCGGGCCAGCCACAGCAGCACCGTCGAGTCCTTGCCGATGCTCCAGAGCATGGCGAGGTTCTCGAACTTGTGAAAAGCCTCCCGCATGATGTAGATGCTTTGATTTTCCAGCTTGTCCAGGTAGTCCATAACCAGTTAAAAATCGCGAATAAGTGAAGGGAGCCAGCACCGGCGTCAAGCTTTTCGCCGCATGAAGGTGTGGATGCCGCACTCGCTTTTGGCAAATCCAACCCAGCGCCCGGCTCTTTCGTTTTCGCCCCCGGCGCGCGTCGTGCAGGGCTGGCAGCCAATCGAGCGGTAACCCTGATCGTGGAGGGGATTGTAAGGAATTTGGTGGCGGCGCAGATGTTCCCAGACTTGTTCCCGGCTCCAGGCCGCCATGGGATTCAGCTTGGCCATTTCCCGTCCGGTGTCGGGGTCGGCAACATACAATTCCAGGATTTGCGTGGCCGCTCGCGTCTCGCTTTGCTGGCGGCGGAGGCCGGTGATCCAGCAGTCCAAATCCGCCAGCCGCGCTTGCAGCGGCAGCACTTTGCGCTGATAACAACAAAGGTCCGGCTCCCTTTTCCAAAGCTCCGGCCCCAAAGTCTCCGCTTGTTGTTCCACACTGAGATCGGGCTGCAGGGACTCAATCGCCAGCTCAAAAAATTCCTCCAACCGTTTTTTCAAGGCGATCGTTTCCGGGAACAGCAACCCGGTGTCCAAAGTGAACACTGGAAAAGAGAAACCCTCGCGCCGGCAGAGATGAAGCATCACCAACCCGGCCCCTTGGAAACTGGTGCCAATGGCGGCCCGCTTCCCGAAGCGCTCCCAAGCCCAACGGAGTATTTCCACCGTCGGCAGCCCATCGAAACGTTGGTTTAACGGCTCCACCTCGGCTGCGGTCAATGGATTCCCCATACTGTATGGTCTTCGTGATGCAATACACATTTTGTCACCGCAGGCGACGTTCTCCCTTTCCCCCGTTGTGGGGAGAGGGAAGGGTGAAGGGGCGCGTGTCGTTTGTCACAAGCACTCATCAGTAAGCGCAATTTCAGGCCGCCTTCTGCGCCGTCGCCACCAGTTCCGGCCAAATCACCCGCGCCGCCCAGTCGCCGAAACGCTCGCCCGGGTTTCGATCCTGGCGGAAGCGCGTCAGCAAGGGGCGCAATTCATTGGCCAGGTCCGCTTCTTTCACGCCTTCGCGATACGCCCGGTTCAACCGCGTGCTGCTCGCGTTGCCGCCCAACAGGAGGTTGTATTTGCCCGGCGCTTTGCCCACCAGGGCCAATTCCGCCAGGTACGGACGGGCGCAGCCATTCGGACAGCCGGTCAGACGCACCGTGATTTCCTCGTCTTTCAGCCCAACCTCTTCCAGCAGGTTTTCGAGGAGAGTCATTAAAGTCGGCAGAAAACGCTCCCCCTCTGCCAAGGCCAGTCCGCAAGTCGGCAAGGCCACGCACGCCATGCTGGCCAGCCGGATCGCCCGCGCCTGGTTTTCCACCGGAATCCCATGCCGCGCCAGTATCTCGGTGATGACCGGCTGGTCCGCCGGCGCCACATTCGCCAATATCAGGCTCGAGGAGGGCGTCAGACGGAATTCCACCGCCAAACGCTCGGCGATTTGCCGCAGCGCGGTCTTGAGACGGTAATTCCCGGTGTCCTTGATCCGTCCGCTTTCCACATACAAAGTCAGGAACTTCCGGCCATCCTCCTGTTCATGCCAGCCAAACGCATCCCCTTGTTTGGTGAACGCGAACGGGCGCGGATCGGCCAAGCGGACCCCGAGCCGGCTTTCCAGTTCCGCGCGGAACCAGGCAACGCCTTTTTCCGCCACCACGTATTTCAGACGGGCATGTTTGCGGTTGGACCGATCGCCAAAATCACGGTGAATGGTCAGCACCGCCTTGGCCGCCTCCACCACTTGCTCCGGTTCCACAAAAGCAATGACATCCGCCACCCGCGGATAGGTGGCGGCATTGCCATGGCTCATCCCCATCCCGCCGCCGGCCGTCAGGTTGTATCCCGCCAACCGCCCATTCTCGATGATGGCGGCAAAGCCGAGGCAATTGGCCAGCAAATCCACATCGTTCAAAGGCGGGATGGCAAAAGCCACCTTGAATTTGCGCGGCAAATAGGTCTTGCCATAAAGCGGATCCACGAATTCTTTTTGGGCGGGCTCCTCCAGGTCCAGTTGCACGCCTTCCACCCAGATGGCGTGATACGCCTTGGTCTGGGGCAACAGCGCGTCCGATACCCGGCGCGCATCCTCGTGAACCTGCCGGCAGACCGCGTTGCCGGGCGGCGTCGCCGGCGCCATTACGTTCCGATTCACGTCTCCGCAGGCGGCCAGGGTGCTCAGCAAGGCTTCGTTGATACTTTTGATCAGCGGACCCAGCCCGCTTTTCACCACCCCGTGAAATTGAAAACCCTGACGCGAAGTGATGCGCAACGTGCCGTTCGCATGCCGGTCGGATAGCGAATCGAACACCAAGTATTGCGCTGAAGTCACCACCCCGCCGGGGATCCGCCCGCGCACCATGAAAATATATTGCTTGCCAGTTTTGCGCTTATCCCGGTCATCTTGCTGATAGATGCCGTGAAATTTTAAAAATTGCTCGTCATCTTCCGAAAAACGATCTGTGGCTGAATCCCTTAATGTTTCGGCAATATGGCCAGCCAAACTAGGAATGGATTCCTTCAGCAGTTCGTTTCGACTTAGTTTTACCTCACTAGCACTCATAATAGATTAGTATATTTATTATATTAGTAATGTATCAGAATGTGAGCCGCTGTCAAATGAAATAAAAATTCGTATGTGCCTAATAAACAACCGTATGCAATCCTAGGTTAAATTTTGTTGCGGCGGCACGGTCATTTTGAATTTGGGGATGCGGGTTAGGACGGCACGGTCTTTATCATCCACGCCAAGATAACTTCCCTCCGCAACGGCAAAATTCTTATCCAACAGGTGGCGGCTGTTGTAGGAAAACGATTGGCCGGGCAAAAGAATTGGGGACTCGCCGACCACCCCATCACCTTCGACCACGGTGCGCTCTCCCCGGTCGTTGGTGATCACCCATTTTCGGCCTTTAATGGTGACAGTCACCTGAGAATCGTTGTGGATCGTGATGAAATAGACGAAGCTGTGGGGTTGATCAGGCGGAGCGGGCAGGTCACGGCGATAGACCACCCTGTCCACTGAGACCCACAGGCCGGGAAGCTCCAAAAAAGCGCCTGTTTTTTTCATGGTCGCAAAGGCGTGGGAAGGTAGCACACACGCCGGGGAATGGCGAACGGGCAATCGCGCCCTCGTTTATTTCAACGATTTTGCGTTAAAAGGCATCCGCTCGCATTGGTCCGGAAACTTCTCCGGGAAATCATTGCGCCTCGCACCCGCTCGGTTAAGGCAAAAGGCCTTCCGCCTCACGCACCAAATCGAGCACCTGGGAGGCGCTTTCCGCCGTCAGCAGGCCGTGCCGCAGGCTGGGCTGACGCAGCAGCCGGCTGATCCGGGCCAGGATGTATAAATGCTGGCTCACGTTCACCGCCACCAGCAGGAAAAAAAGTTTTACCGGCGCGCCATCCAAAGCGCCAAACTCGATCCCTTGCGCATGCCGTCCGAAGACAATCACCGGCTGCTTGAGCAATCCCGGCAGCGCATTGCGCGCATGGGGAATCGCCACGCCCTCGCCAATGCCGGTGCTGTGCAGCCCTTCGCGCTCGAGCAGCGCCCGGAACAACCGCTCTTGCGCCTCCAGGTTGCCGCTGATCTCCGGCACCTTCGCCACCAACTCCCGCAGCACGTCATCGCGCCGGCTGGATGCCAAGCTCAGCCCTATGCTGGCCGGCGACAGTAACCCCGACAACCGGATTGAACTGGCAGTGTTTTCCGCCATGCCCGCAGCCTAAAGCCCCCCCCTGCCCCCGTCCAGTGTTTTTGCCGGCTTCGTCCCTTAAACGGATGCGTCCTCCCTCGCGCCGACGATGGGAAGTCTTTCCCCAAACACGGCCTCGGGCGCAAGAATTACTGTAACGAACTCCGGGCCGCCGGAGTCACAACCGCTGGAGTTGCCGGCTGACAGGCGGCGAAGACAATGGTATGGTGGAGTTTATGAGGCGATGGAAGAACTGGTTGGCGCTGCTGCCGGTGGCGGTATCGGCCACCGTTCAGGCGCAGCAGTTTAATCCGCACCTGGGCTACGCCCATCCCGCCGGCGGCCGCCAGGGAACAAAATTCCAGGTTTCCGTGGGCGGGGAACATCTCGACGGCGTTGCGGAGGCGCATTTCACCGGCGCCGGCATCGAAGCGAAAATCCTGGAGCACGCCAAACCGCTCTCGCCGGCGCAATTCGCCGGCTTGCGGGATAAAGTGAAGGACTTGCTGGAACAGAAAGGCGCGGCCCTGCGGGCGCAGGCACAGGCCGGCAAAAAGGGCGCTCCCGCCCCCAAAACGACGCTCTGGACCGCCGAGGACGCGCATCTGCTGGAGGACATTAAGGCCAAGATCGCCGGTTTTGTATTTAAACCGTCCAGCCCGTTGATTTCCGAGACCGTGTTGCTGGAGGTAACCGTGGCGCAGGACGCGGAGCCGGGCGTGCGGGATTTGCGGCTGCGCACGCCGGTCGGGCTGTCGAATCCGCTGACCTTTCGGGTCGGCACGCTGCCGGAGCACACAAAGAAGCCGATCAAGATTGCGGACCCGCTGCAGCTTGAACGGGCGCCCAAGTTGGCGATGCTCCTGCCAAGCAACGCCCCGGCAACTGCGGTGGACGTCACGCTGCCGATCGTGGTCAACGGCCAAATTGGTCCGGCAGGCGTGGACCGATACCGGTTCCACGCGCGGCAAGGGCAGCATTTGGTCGTGTCCGCCGCCGCCCGCGAACTGGTGCCCTACATTCCCGATGCCGTGCCCGGTTGGTTCCAAGCCACGCTGACCCTGCGGGACGCCGAGGGCCGGGAACTGGCTTATGCCGACGATTACCGCCACCGGCCCGATCCGGTATTCCATTACCAAGTACCGAAAGACGGCGATTACATCGTGGAAATCAAGGATGCGATCTATCGCGGACGGGAGGACTTCGTTTATCGGGTGACCATGGGCGAGTTGCCGTTCGTGACGGGAGTCTTTCCCTTGGGCGGCCGCGCCGGCGCGCCGGTGCAAGCCGAATTGAGCGGCTGGAACCTGGGAACCACCCGCTTCGACCCGAAATTGGCCGGGCGTGGCCTGGGCATCCACACCGTGCCCATCCCGGGCACCGGCCAGACCGGCCATCGGCTGGCCTTTGCCTTGGACAACTTACCTGAAAGCCTGGAAAACGAGCCGAACAACCAGCCGGAATACGCCCAGACGGTGACCACGCCGCTCATCGTCAATGGCCGCATCCAAGCGCCCGGCGACGTGGATGTGTTCCAGTTTGCCGGACGCGCGGGAGAGGTCGTCGTCGCCGAAGTCACCGCCCGCCGGCTTGACTCGCCGCTCGACTCGCAATTGAGGCTTTTCGACACCAACGGACAAATGCTGGCTTTCAACGACGATTTTGAGGACAAGGGCGCCGGCCTCACAACGCACCATGCCGACTCGCGCCTGCGGGTGACCCTGCCCGCCGCCGGCATTTATTTTCTGCACCTCGGCGACACCCAGCGCAAAGGCGGGCCCGAGTATGCGTACCGGCTGCGGATCAGCCCGCCGCAGCCTGATTTTGTGCTGAAGGCCGCCCCCTCCAGCATCAACGTCCGGGCCGGCTCCTCGACCTCCTTTACCGTCTATGCGCTGAGAAAGGACGGTTTCAACGGAGAAATTTTCCTGCGGCTGAAAGGCGCCCCGCCTGGTTATCAACTGGATGGAGGCCGCATTCCCGCCGGCCAGGACAAGGTGCGCGTCACCTTGACGGCGCCCGGTGACGCCAAGGGCGAGTTTGTGACCATCGCGCTGGAGGGGCACGCCAACATTCAAGGCCGGCCGGTGGTGCGCGGCACCCTGCCGGCGGAAGACATGACGCAGGCTTTTTCCTATCATCACCTGGTGCCGGCGCAGGAATTCCTGGTGGCCACCACCACCCGTTTTGCGGCCCGAAGGCCGCCGCAAATCCTGGACGCCACCCCGCTCTCCATCCCGGCAAGCGGCACCGCCCGGCTGCGCACCAGCGTGCCGCTCTGGAACCTTTTCGGCAACGTGGAGCTTGAACTCAATGATCCGCCGCCTGGCTTGGCCGTTCAGAAAGTGGCCCCGAGCGGCCTTGGCTCCGAGATCACCCTGGTCAGCGATCCGGCCAAAATTGCGCGCGGCCTCGAAGGCAACCTCATCTTCAACGTCGTCCTCAACCTCAAGCTGCCGGCGGCGGTGACCAACCAGATTGGCGACAAACCCTTCCGCCTGACCACCGGCACCCTGCCCGCCGTCCCCTTCAAAATCGCCGCCCGCTAAACCGCCACACGGGCCGCGTCAGTGGGAAAAGCCTTGTCGCAAGGGAGTCCCTGGTGATACCAATAGGGCACTCAGAGAGTGTGTATCGTAGTATGGAACCCACGAAGCATTACGAGCAGCCAAACGCGGCGGGAATCTCTCAACCGTGCCCGGGAAGTGTGTGCGATCTTTTGCTAGTGGAACGAGTCTTGGACGGCGATGCCGAGGCCCTGGCGCGGCTGCGGACAGAGTGTGACGCTTACCTGCGGCTGACGTTATTGGCGCGCGGCGCCAGCGAGACGGAAGCGGACGATTTATTGGCCGACCTCTGGGGTGATTGCGTGCCGGGCGGCGACGCCGGGCAGAACCCACTGACCCGATACAACGGGCGAATTTTGGCACGGACCTGGCTGGCCCATGCCGCAACAAACCGTTTTCTGGATTACAAGCGACGGCAAACCCGGCAACGCCAATTCTTGACGGGCCAGCTAAAACAGGCCCCGCCAACCAGCGAAGCGACTGGCACTCGGACATCCAGCCTCACCGAGGACACCGTGGTGATCCTGCTGCGCGAGAGTGTGGACCACGCTTTTCGGAATTGCCCCGCCGATACACAACTGATGCTGCGGCTGTTTCATGGCCACCAGATCACCCAGCGACAACTGGCGCGGATGTGGCATTGGCATCCGTCCAAGATTTGCCGGGCGCTTGAGGAGGGCCGGGAGCAACTGGAAAGCGAAATCCGGAAAAAAATCAAAGAAACCGATCCTTGGCTGGAGCTTTCGTGGGAGGATGTGGTGGAACTGTGCGGAAACTGTTGACCGGGCAATTGCATCATGCATCACGCCATTGAAAACAGCCGCCCACTGCCACCTCGCTTTAGCGGAACGCCAGGAGCGGACGCTTTAGCCGCAGCGCAGGTTTCCAAACTGCAGCCTGCCCGCCGCCAGGCAGGCGGGTATCGCCGACTTCCAGTCGGCAGGGCCATGGACAAACCCGAAACCTTCGGAAAACACCCAAACCTTGCGGATTGGAAATCCGCGACACAGCAGACTGGAAGTCTGCGGTACAGGGCGTGCCGCAGGTTTCCAACCTGCTGTATCGCCGACTTCCAGTCGGCAAGTTTTGGGATAATCCCAGGCCGTCGGGTTAAAGGGAAGTCCTGCGGATTGGAAATCCGCGATACCCGCCTGCCTGGCGGCGGGCAGGCAGCAGACTGGAAGTCTGCGGTACAGGGCGTGCCGCACGTTGACGGCGAAAATCTTTGGCCTTTCCTGCGCAAAAGGCCTGACGCCAATGCGCTGAAGCGGGGTGTTACTGATGAGTGCTCGGGATAAACGACACGCCCCCCTCACCCTGCCCTCTCCCCCCCAAGGGGGGAGAGGGAGAACGCCGCCTGCGGTGACCAATTGTGTATTGCATCCCGGAGACTAAACAATAAGGATGTTCATGAGATTGGCCGGGAACGTCAGGGACCGACTCGGCATGGCTTTTTCCACCTCAGGGAAGCGGGGGTCTCCTGAGAGGCGAACTTTACAGGCGAGAGGCCAGGGGAAAAATATTTTAAGATTTTTTGCAATTTTTGAAATCTCGTTCGTATAAAGGATGCAATGAAGCCGGATATTGCGATTTTATTGGAGTTCCTGGAGCGGCAGGCGGGGGAAGTCGAAGGCCACAGCCGCGAGGAGATACCGCCGGAGGTGCGGGAAAGGCTGCGGGCCTTTGCCAAAGGACAGGCGGGAGAGGCCGAACGCGCCGCCATGGTGCGCCTGCTAAACGAAAACCCCTGGTGGATCTCCGCCCTGGCCGAGGAGGTGCGGCAGGCCGAGGGCGCCAACGAGCAGAAAGGAAGCGTATAAATCTATGACTGCCAGCCAGTTTGTGCTGCCGGAGCCGCGCCTGGCGCCGCTCAAGGCCGCCCTGCGCGAGCGGCTTGCCCGGGCGGGCGCCAGCGTGCAACCAGAGAATTTCCGGCGGTTGCTCGATCCGCTGATGCGGGAGGCGCTGGAACAGGGATTCCGAGAGGCGACAGCCCATGAGGGAACGGTATGGCTGTTGGATCCGGAAGGGACCCACCTGGTGCCGGCGTTTAACAACGGGCCGAATGCCGAAAAATTCGTGGGCCGGTTTCGCCAACCCATCCAGGAGGGATTGATCTGCATGGTTTTTGCCAACGAGCAGCCGTTCCTGGAAAACGAGGTGTTCCAAAACGCCCGCCAAAGCAAGCTGCTGGACGGATTGCTGGGATTGAAGACGTGCGCGCTGGCGGCGGTGCCATTTTATCTCTTCAACTCGTGCCGGGGGGTGATTTCGGCGGTGCAACTGCAAGCGGGGAATGATCCCAACCCGCCGCCACCCGGCTTTCAACCGCAGCATCTGTCGGGGCTGGGACGGGCGTCGGAAATTCTGTCGCGCCTGGTCGAGTGGCGGCTGATGCACGACACGATGGGACTGGGAGCGAGCGAATGACAAGAGAGCGAACATCCATTTTGAAAGAAGTTCGAAGTCAGGAGTCGGAAGATGGAATTCCGACAAACCATAGAAGGCCGCGATGGGGACGAAGAGAGGATGGGACGCTGAAGAAAGCGGGAGAGGAGGTTAGGGCATGCTTTCCTGATTTCCTGCTTGCCCCAGCATTAATTTTCGCATGACGAATAGCTGGCCAAATCTGGAGGAGGCACGGGCGGCGTTGCGCGACGGCACCGGAAAGGGGATCAAGGTGGCGGTGCTGGACTCGGGCGTGGAGGCCGGCAGCGCGGCCTTGCAGGGCGCCCAGCTCGCCGACGACCTGGCCGTGGTGGAAGACGATGTGAGCCTGGTGACGGTGGACGGAGGCGCGCGGGATGTCTTTGGCCACGGGACCGCGGTGGCCGGCATCATTCGGCAAGTGGCGCCGGAAGCCCAGTTGGGCAGCTTTCGGGTGCTGGGCGAGCAATTGCGGTCGCGCAGCGCCATCATCCGCGAAGCGGCCCGGCAGGCGCTCGAACGCGGCTATCACATATTGAACTGCAGCTTCGGCTGTGGGCGCGAGGAGCATGTGCTGCTGTTCAAGGACTGGGTGGACGAGGCGTATGTGCGGGGCGCGCACGTGGTGGCCGCGTGCAACAACTACGATTTTCGCCGCCGCGAGTGGCCCAGCCATTTCCCCTCGGTGATCGCGGTAAACCTGTCGCCCGCTCCCCTGCCCACCACGTATTACTACTGGCCCGGACACCTGGTCGAATTCGGCGCGCTCGGGCTGAACATCGAAGTCTATTGGCTGGGTGGCGCGCGGAAAAAAGTCAGCGGCAGCAGCTTTGCGGCGCCGCACCTGGCGGGATTGTTGGCGCGGATGCTCTCCCGGATGCCGGGTCTCAACCCGCTGGAAGCCAAGGCGCTGCTGCGAAAACTTGCCACGCCGGAGGATGGCTTGAACAACCCAGGTTGACCATGAACAAACCAGGCCCATGCCCCATGACCAGCTTTCTGTGGAATTGCAGCCCACGAGTTGCCGGGCATAGCGTCGGCGCTGGTCCCCCTCAGCCAAATCCTCGTCCTCGGGGAGAGACTTCTCCAAAAGTTGGTTTCGCGGATTGCTCCCCTGAAGCACACCCCCCCTTTCCACCACGTCAATTCTGTTGAATAAAGGATAGCTTATGAAAGCGCTCAAATTTTTTGTGACGATGGCGGTTCTGGTCGCGGCCATGAGCCCTGCCGCCGCCGATCCACCAGCCAAACCGATGCCCGCCAACGCGGCCGGGGTGCTGGCACATGTCGAAGGCACGGTGGAGTATTGGCCGGCCGGCGGGAAGGAGTGGAGGCCGGCCCAAGCCGGCCAATGCCTGGGTCCCGGCGACAAGCTGCGGACCCAGCGCAACAGCCGCATGGAAGTGCAGATGCCGGATGGCAGCGTGCAGCGGTATTTCGAACTGACCACGGTCGAGCTGGACACCCCGCCGCCGCCGCAGGCTCCCGGACCGAACATTCGCCGGGGGCGCATGTTTATGTTCAACCGCAGCCAGCAAACTCAGGCGCGGTTTGGCACCCCGCGCGTCTCGGGCGCCATCCGGGGCACGGAATTTCATGTGCGCGTGGAAGAGGATGGCACGACGGAAATCAGCCTGCTGGACGGCCAGGTGGATCTCTCCAACGAACAAGGGCGCCTTGCCCTGAACACCGGCGAACAGGCCGTGGTGGAACCTGGCGGCGCTCCGCGCAAGACCGCCATGCTGGAAGCCCATAATATCATTCAATGGTGCCTGTATTACCCCGGAGTGCTTTGCCTGGAGGACTTGGCGCTGGACCCGGCGGAAACGACCGCGCTGCGGGAATCCCTGGAAGCTTACCGGCAAGGCGATCTCACCGGCGCCCTCGCCAAATATCCCGCCGCCCATCAGCCGGCCAGTGACGCCGGCAAAGTCTATCAGGCCGCTCTGCTGCTGAGCGTGGGCAAATCCGAGGAGGCCGAGAAGATTTTGCAGAGCGCCGCCTCACAGCCAAGCCAGCCCGGACGGCTGGCACAGGCGCTGCTGCGCGTCATCGCCTGCACCCGAAACCCCGGCAGCGGCATGCCCCCAACCACCGGCGCGGCAGCGGCCGGACGGCTGGCCACCGAGTGGCTGGCGGATTCTTACGAAGCCCAGTCGGCTTCGCAGTTGGAAACGGCCCGGCAGGCGGCCCAATCGGCAACTCAAGCGGCGCCGCAAGGCGGCTTTGCCTGGGCGCGCCTGGCGGAACTGGAATTCAGCTTCGGGCGAACCACCGCGGCCAAGGCCGCGCTGGCGAAGGCGCTGGCACTAGCTCCACGCCAGGCCCAAGCGCAGGCCCTGCAAGGATTCACTTTCAGCGCGCAAAACCGTTGGCAGGAGGCGCTGGCCGCTTTTGAAAAAGCCATTGCATTGGATGGCGCGCTGGCCAGCGGCTGGCTGGGGCGCGGCCTGGTGAAAATCCACCTTGGGCAGGCCGAGGAGGGGCGGAAGGACCTGGTGATGGCGGCGGCATTGGAGCCGCAGCGCTCGCTGCTGCGCAGCTATTTGGGCAAGGCGTTCAGCCAGGTGGGCGACCGCGTCCACGCCACCCGCGAACTGGAGCTGGCCAAGCGGCTCGACCCGGCAGACCCCACGCCGCACCTGTATTCGGCGCTGATGCTGCAAACTCAAAATCGCATCAACGCCGCCGTGAGCGACCTGGAGCGCTCGCAGGAATTGAACGACAACCGAAGCGTGTATCGGTCGCGCCTGCTGCTGGACCAAGACCGGGCGGTTCGCAGCGCCAACCTGGCTTCGATCTACCGGGATGCGGGCATGGAGGACTTTGGCTCGCGCGAAGCCTCGCGGGCGGTCCAAAGCGATTACGCGAACTACTCGGCGCACCTGTTCCTGGCGAACAGTTTTGCGGATTTGCAGAGCGCCCACGGCGTGAACTTGCGCTACGAGACGGCGGCCACCGCCGAGTTTCTCATCGCCAACCTGCTGGCCCCGCCGGGCGCCGGCGTGCTCTCGCGCGGCATCTCGCAGCAGGAATACTCGCGGTTCTTCGAGCAGCGCCGCTTCGGCCTGGCCAATTCCACCGAATACCTGAGCCGCGGAGCGTGGCGGCAGGGCACGGTGCAATACGGGGAGTTTGACGATTTCAGCTACTCGCTGGACGGGTTTTACGCGAGCGACCACGGTACCCGCAACAATGGCGATCTCGAACAATGGAGCCTTTCCGCCCAAGCCAAGGCGCGGGTTACGCGCGAGGACACGCTTTATTTTCAAGCGATTTGCGCCGAGACACAGGAAGGCGACCTGGTGCAATACTACAACCAGGCCAACGCCAACACCGGAGTGCGGCTGAAGGACCGGCAAATCCCGCTGCTACTGGGCGGCTGGCGGCACGAGTGGTCGCCGGAATCCACGACCTTGCTGCTGTTTGCCCGGCTCGCCGATGACCTGCGGCAAACGGATCCGGCGCAATCGCCGCTGCTGGGTCTGGGCGTGGCCGGCGGATTCATTCCGCTGGGCTTTGGCGCCAACAATTTCAACTACCGCAGCCGCCTGGAGGTTTACAGTTTCGAGGCGCAACAGCTCTGGCAGCGGCATAATCACAGCTTGATTGCGGGCGCCCGCGGACAGTTCGGCGAGTTTTCCACCCGTTCATTTCAATTCAACCCGCGCGTGAGCGTGGGCAGTTTCGCGCCCAATGGGGTAGTGTCCGACCAGGACCTGGTGAATGATTTTTCCCGCCTGACCCTTTACGGCTATTACAACTGGGAGATTGCCGACCCGCTGCTGCTGACCGCTGGCGTCAGTTATGACCGGGTGCTGATGCCGCAAAATTACCGCAACCCGCCCCTGAGCAACCTTGGGGAAACCCGGGGCCAGGTTTCCCCCAAGGCGGGTTTGATCTGGCGTCCGTGGAAGGCGGGCACGCTGCGGGCGGGATACACGCGTTCGCTGGGGGGGGTGAGCAGCGACCAAAGCGTGCGGCTGGAACCAACGCAAGTGGCGGGCTTTAACCAGGCTTACCGGTCGCTGATCCCTGAGTCCATTGCCGGCTCCGCGGCCGCGCCCAAGTTCGAAATCGCCAGCCTGGGCCTGGACCATCATTTTCCCACCCGCACCTATTTATCCGCCGACACCGAGTGGCTGCACTCCAAAGTTGAGCGCATCCTGGGCGCCTACGACCTGCTGGCATTTCCGGCCGGGGCCTACGAGATCCGCGAGCGGGTGGCCTACGACGAGCGCGCCCTTACCCTCAGCGCCCGGCAATTGCTGGGCGAGGAATGGTCCCTGGGAGCGCGGTATCGCTTTGGGGAAGTGCGCTTGAAGGACCAGTTTGATCAAATCCCGGGGATGGTGAACCGCCCGGAAGCCACGCTGCAGCAGCTCAACCTCCACGCGCTGTTCAACCATCGCTGCGGCTTTTTTGCCCAGGCCGAGGCGCTATGGCACCGGCAAAGTAACCGCGGCTACACCACGCCGATGCCCGGCGACAATTTCTGGCAAGTTAATTTTTACGCGGGCTACCGTTTCCCCCGGCGCTCGGCGGAGGTGCTGGTGGGCTTGCTAAACGCGGGCGACCAGGATTACCGCCTGAACCCGCTCAACCTGCACGCCGAGCTGCCGCGCGAGCGGACGCTCGCCGCCAGCCTGCGATTCCATTTTTAACATGCTAAAAAAATACCTGGCCAGAGTGGGACTGGGCAGCCTCGCCGCGGGCGGCGTAACGGCGGCCATCGGGCTAATGCTGCTGCTACCCGGTTTCAGCGGCGAGCTGCGGCGGATGAGCTACGATCTGCTGTTCGCCACGCGCCCCGCGATGCATCCCCCGGAGGCAGTGCTGGTGGAAATTGACGAAGGTTCCCACAAGGAACTGAGCCAGGCTTTCAACAAGCCGTGGAGCCGCGCGCTGCATGCGCAAATGGTGGAGCGCCTGAAGGAGGCGGGCGCGCGGGTGGTGGTCTTCGACGTGGTGTTTAGCGACCCGGGCGACCCCGCCGAGGACGCGAAGCTGGCCGCGGCCATCAAGGCGCACGGCAAAGTGGTTTTGGGGGGAGAAGTATTTTTCAAACAGACCCAGCAAGGCGCCAATGCTGAGCAGCTCTTCCCGCCGGCGGAGGTGTTCGAAAAAGCGGCGGCCGCTTGGGGCGATGTGCAAATGCCGATTGATCCCGACTTCACTATACGGCGCCATCTGCCAACGGCCACCGAGCCGTATGCGCTGGCCTGGGAAGCGGCGCGCCTGGCGGGCGCACGGGTAACACAAGACCCACGCGAAGCGAACAAGATCCGCTGGATCAACTATTACTGTCCGCCGGGCGGAATTCCCAACGTGCCATATTACCAGGCCTTGCGACCAGACGGAACCGCACCCGGATTTTTCAAAGACAAGATCGTGTTCATTGGCCAGCGATTGGCGACCGGCTACACCGGCGAACTCAAAGACACCTTCGGCACGGCCTTTACCCGGCTGGGCTATGGGCCCTGCGCCGGCACCGAAATTCACGCGAACATCTGCCTGAACCTGCTGCGCGAGGATTGGCTTGCGCGCCTGCCGTTGCCGTTGGAGGCGGGGCTGGTGATTGTGGCGGGGCTGGGGTTGGGGTTCATCATGGTCGCGTCGCGCCCGAAGGCGGCCATCATCATCGCCCTGCTGTCGGGAGTTGCTGTTCTCCTGGCGGCTTGGCTGTTGTTTCGCTTTCAACATGTCTGGTTTGCCTGGCTGATCCTGCTGGGCCAGGTGCTGACCGGCCTGGTCTGCGCGCTCTTTGCCAATTCCGTGCAATCTTACATTGAAAAACAATCGCTCCGGAAGTCGCTCGACCTTTACCTGTCGCCGGTTTGCGTCGAACAGATCATGGGCGACCCTGAAATGTTGAAGCCGGGCGCGCGCGACGCCGAAATCAGCATTCTGTTCAGCGACATCCAGGACTACTCAAGGCTGGCGATCATCAAGAAACCCGGCGACCTGTTCAACATCCTCAACCAGTATTATGAAACCGCGCTCTCCAGCATCCACAAGCACGACGGGGTGATTTTGCAGTTGATTGGCGACGCCATTTTTGCGATTTGGAACGCGCCGGTGCCGCAGCCCAACCACCAAGAGCGCGCCTGCCTGGCGGCCATTTTGCTGCAACAGCACCTCTTGCGCATGGACCTCCAAAAACACAAGGTGCGGCTGCGGACCCGGGTGGGAATTCACACCGGCCGGGCCAATGTGGGTAATCTCGGCAGCCACCAGCGTTTTCAATACACGGCCGTGGGCGACACCGTCAATCTGGCCTCGCGGCTGGAAGGGCTGAACAAGCATCTGGGCACTTACATCCTGGCCACCCGCGACATTCAGCAGCATGTGGAGCGCCAAACCGTGAGCCGCTTTGTCGGCCGTTTTAAGTTCAAGGGCTTTGACTATGCCGTCGAAGTTTATGAAATGCTCGGCATGGGGCCGGAGGTTGAGGAAGCCACGCGCTCCTGGCGCAAGGTCTTCGAGGACGGCTGGGAGCGGTTCCAGGAAAAAAACTTCGACGAGGCCGAGCGCCAATTTCGCCTGGCCATTCAGTTGCGGCAGGAGGCCCAAAACTCGGCGAAAACCCGCGCCGAAGGAACCGCCGTCGTGGCGGGAAGCGAGCCGGGCTCGGAAGAAGAATGGCAGGTGGCGCGGAGCCTGATGCCCGAGCCAGTAAAGGAGGATGGCCCTTCGCTGTTCTACCTCAACAAAATCCGCGAGTTCCGCCAGAGTCCGCCCGCCGACGGCTGGCTGGGGGAAATCGAAATGCTGGAAAAATAGCCCCGCTTGACGTTTCCGCGCGTCCGGCTTACGTTTTTCCCATCTCGGGGAGCCAACCGGCAGCCAAAGGGCTGCAAAAGGCTGAGAGTCCGGCGCCGGGATGCCGGAGACCCGTTGAACCTGATCCAGGTAATGCTGGCGAAGGGATTCTTGAATGGCTTGAGTTCCTTTGGGGCGTTCCTGGCGTAACGAGCCTATTGCCGAATGATAGCCGATAAAGAAACACTGGAACCGCAGAGCGGCGCGCCATGGCCCAATTCCCGCCGCGTTTATCTGTCCGGCGCCATCCACCCCGGTTTGCGGGTTCCCTTCCGCGAAATCAGGCTAAGCGACACCAAAAAGCTTGCCGACAACTCCCTGGCCAACGCCCCCGTGCGGGTCTATGATTGCACCGGTCCGTGGGGGGATCCCGAGTTCAAAGGCGAAGTGACCCAGGGATTGCCGGCCCTGCGCGCGCCGTGGGTGCGGGAGCGCGGCGATGTCGAGGAATACGAAGGGCGCAAGGTGCGGCCGCAGGATGATGGTTACCTGAGCGAGGCCCACGCCCAAGCCGCCTGGCTTAAAACCAATGCGCCGGCGGCGGCCGGGCAGGCCAACTTTTCCACGCGCCGTCCGCGGCGCGGGCGCGCGGGGTCCAATGTCACCCAGATGCACTATGCCCGGCGCGGGATCATCACGCCGGAAATGGAATTCGTGGCGATCCGCGAAAACCTGCTGCGCGCGCAACCGGCCGCGGCGCCCAACCCCGACCGGGCTTCCCGTGATTCCCTGTTTTTTCAACACCCGGGCGAATCTTTTGGGGCGGCCATTCCGCGGGAAATCACCCCGGAATTTGTGCGCGACGAAATTGCGCGCGGCCGCGCCATCATCCCGGCGAACGTCAACCACCCGGAGGCGGAGCCGATGATCATCGGCCGGAATTTTCTGGTGAAAATCAACGCCAACATCGGCAACAGCGCGGTGGCCTCCAGCATCGAGGAGGAAGTCGAGAAAATGCGCTGGGCCATCAAGTGGGGGGCGGACACCGTGATGGATCTCTCGACCGGGCGCAACATCCACGCCACGCGCGAATGGATTTTGCGCAACTCGCCGGTGCCCATCGGCACGGTGCCCATCTACCAGGCGCTGGAAAAAGTTGGCGGGCGCGCCGAGGAGTTAAGCTGGGAGGTTTTCCGGGACACGCTGATCGAGCAGGCGGAGCAAGGGGTGGATTATTTCACCATCCATGCCGGGGTGCTGCTCCGCTACGTGCCCCTGACCGCCCGGCGCGCCTGCGGCATTGTCAGCCGCGGCGGTTCCATCCTCGCCAAGTGGTGCCTGGCGCATCACCGGGAGAATTTCCTCTACACCCATTTCGAGGAAATCTGCGAGATCATGAAAATTTACGATGTGGCGTTCAGCCTGGGCGACGGTCTGCGGCCAGGCTCGATTGCCGACGCCAATGATGAGGCGCAAATGGCGGAGCTGCGGACTTTGGGCGAGCTGACGCAAATCGCCTGGCGCCACGAGGTCCAAACCATGATCGAAGGCCCGGGCCATGTGCCGATGCAATTGATCCGGGAAAATATGGATCAGCAATTGAAATGGTGTCAGGAGGCCCCTTTCTACACGCTGGGGCCGCTCACCACCGACATCGCGCCGGGCTACGACCACATTACCAGCGCGGTCGGAGCGGCAATGATCGGCTGGTTGGGCACAGCCATGCTTTGCTATGTAACCCCCAAGGAACATCTTGGCCTGCCCACCAAAAAGGATGTGAAGGACGGCGTGATCGCCTATAAAATCGCCGCCCATGCCGCCGACCTGGCCAAAGGTTTTCCCGGCGCCCAATACTGGGACAACGCCCTCAGCAAGGCCCGCTTTGAATTCCGCTGGGACGATCAGTTTAACCTGGGTCTCGACCCGGAAACCGCGCGTGAATTCCACGACGAAACTCTGCCGCAGGAGGGGGCCAAGACCGCCCATTTCTGCTCCATGTGCGGCCCTCATTTTTGCTCGATGAAAATCACCGAGGACGTGCGGCAATACGCGGCGGAAAAAGGCGTTTCCGAGCAGGAGGCCCTGAAGCAAGGCTTGGAGGACAAAGCGAAGGAGTTTGTGGGCCGCGGTTCGGAGATTTACACGAGGGGATGACTGTGGCATAAAACACTCATGTATAAAGTCCAAGGAATAGACGGCAAAATTTACGGGCCGGTGAGTGAAAACGAACTGCGCGCCTGGATCAGCCAAGGACGGTTAACACCGCAAAGCCAAATCCTGGCCGACGGAGCCGCCCAGTGGGCGGCGGTTGGCAGCCTGCCGCAATTCAGCGGAATGTTCGGTGCGGCGACCAGCCCGGGTTTGCCGGCAGGGCTGGCGCGCCCCGCGAAAACCAGCGGCTTGGCGATTGCCTCGCTGGTGCTTGGCATCCTGGGCATTTGCAGCATGGGCGCCACGGCCTTGGTGGGGCTCATCCTGGGAATCGTCGCCCTGGTGAAAATTGGCAAAAGCCAGGGCGCCATCGGCGGGAAAGGTGTGGCCATTGCGGGGATTTGCACCTCCGCTTGTTTTCTGCTCATGCTGCCCCTAATGGCGGCCCTGATGTTGCCGGCGGTCGCCAGCGCGCGCGACAGAGCGCAAACCATAAATTGCGTCAATAATGTCAGGCAATTGTCCCTTGCGGTCCTCATGTATGCGAGCGACAACAAGGATAGCCTGCCCACGGCCGGCAAATGGTGCGATCAAATCCAAAGTTATGTCGGCAGTCCCAAGGTGTTCCAGTGCCCGGGTGACAAAAGCCATAGCCGCGGCAGCTACGCCTTCAACGGGCGTTTGGGAGGGGTGGATCATAAAAAAGTGAACCCGCAAACCGTGCTGATTTTCGAGTGCGCCGGCGGCTGGAACCAAGCCGGCGGGCCGGAACTTCTCAAGGGGCATCACCAACGCCGCTTGGTGATAGGCTTTGCCGATGGCTCGGTGCAACAGATCAATGCCAACAAACTTCCGGATTTGCGCTGGGAACCGTGAATTTTCCCTCAAACCGGCGCACCCTTTGGTGGTATTGCGGAGCGGTTGATGGCAAATCAGGATGGGCGGGACGGACGCCCGCCGGCTTTCTTTGGGGTGCGCCGGACGGACGCCCCACCGCCATTATGGCTGACGGCGCAAAATGGAACCGCCGTCCAGGTATTACTTGAGCGTCGCGCCAAAAACTTTTTGCAGGATTTCGGTGGTGCGGGCGGCCGGGTTTTGCCGGATGCGCGCCTCCTCCTCCGCCACCATCTTAAACAGACCGTCGAGCGCTTTCTGGGTCACGTAGGAGTCAAGGTCGGGCGCCTGGGTTTTGATAAACCCGGAGAGGAAAGACCCCCCTGCTCCGGCTTTGTCTATCATCTGCTTGTAAGCGGAGGTAACTCCGGCCTGCGCGGTGGTTTTTTGCACGATGGGCAGGAATTTCTCGAACAGGTTGGTCTCGCTGGTGCGCCGGAAATAAAGGGTCGCGGCGTTGGTGGGCCCGGTGAGGATGCCTTTCGCGTCGGCCAAAGTCATTTGCTTGATCGAATTCCCCAGGATGCCGGCGGCCTCGGGCACCGCCTGCTCCGCGGCGCGATTCATGGTTTGCACGAAGGAATCGGCCAGTTGCGATTGCCCGACCGCCCGCAAGGTTTTTTCAACCTTGACCAGGCTTTCGGGCATGGGGATGCGGACGTTCAGATTGGTGTAGAAACCATCCTGCCGCCCAAGGGAACCAACCGCCTGAGTAGCGCCTTTGGCCAGGGCTTCCTTGAGCCCTTGGATTACCTGTTCTTCGCTCAGCGCCGACAGCCCAAGGCCGCTGGCGGCGTTGGTGCCGGTTTTGGATTTAAGCCCCAGTTTCTCGAACAGACTGGCGGCCGTTCCGGGCTGGGCGACCAACAGCAACACGGCAACCACCCAACCAGCCAGCCGGGAGTTGAAAGCAGCCGATAAAATCTGTTTTTGCATGGATTAATAATAACCCCAGGCGGCCCCCTGGCAATCCCAAAACGAATAACAAATCGCAGGTTTTCAAAACGTCCGGCATAATGGATTTGACAGGCCGCCGAGCCCAGGCGCATTCTGGAACCATGCACATCACTGAAAAGCGATCGGCTGCCGCGCCGCGCGGCGCCAGCCAGGGTTGGTGGCCTTGGGCCGCCGGAGCGGGCCTGCTGGGCCTGGCCATCGGTTTGTCCTCCGCGCCAGCCGATTGGCCCGCGTTTCGCGGGCCTCGAGGCGACGGCCATGCGCTGCCCGCCGGAGACACCCGGCGCCTCGGCCTGCCGCTGAGCTGGAGCGACACGCAAAATGTAAAGTGGAAAACGGAAATTCCCCATCGTGGCTGGTCCACGCCGGCCATCCTGGGAAATCAATTGTGGCTGACCACCGCCACCATCGAGGGCCATGACTTTTTTGCGCTCTGCCTGGATAAGGAGAGCGGGCGGGTGTTGCTGAACGAGAAGCTGTTTCATTGCGACCATCCCGAATCGCTGGGCAACGCGGTCAACGTCAATTGTTACGCCACGCCCTCGCCCGCGATCGAACCCGGCAGGGTCTATGTTCATTTCGGCAGCTATGGGACAGCCTGTCTAGACACGTCCACCCTCAAGGTGCTGTGGAAGCGCGACGACCTGCCTTGCCGCCATTATCGCGGGCCGGCATCGTCACTGATTTTATTCGAGAATTTTGTCATCCTCACCATGGATGGCGTGGACGTGCAATACCTCGCGGCGCTGGACAAGGGAACCGGACGGACCGTTTGGAAGACGGACCGGACGGTGGAATGGAACGACCAGGATGACCCTTCGCAGATGGTGCGGGACGGAGACCGCCGCAAGGCCCACAGCACCCCGCTGGTCATCCAAACCAAGGCCGGCCAGCAACTGATCAGCCCCGGCGCCAAAGCCGCCTTTGCCTACGACCCGCGCACCGGCCAGGCCCTGTGGAAGGTGCGTTATCCCAACGCCTGGTCGGCCGCGCCGATGCCGGTCTTTGACCCCGCCACCGGCCTGGTTTTTTTGATCACCGGCCTGGGCAAAACCGAGATGCTGGCGGTGCGCGTGGACGGCCGGGGAGACATCACCGACACCCACTTGGTGTGGCGGACGGATTCATTGGTCGCCAAAACCTCCTCGCCCATCCTGGTGGACGGACTACTTTACATGGTGACCGACGACGGCGTGGCCACCTGCCGCGAGCCGGCCACCGGCCAGCAGATTTGGCGGGGCGCCCTCGGCGGCAAATACGCCGCCTCGCCAATTTTCGCCGACGGCCGGCTCTACTTTTCCAACCAGCAGGGCAAGACCACCGTCATCAAGCCCGGCCGCGCTTTTGAAGCCCTGGCCACCAACACCCTGTCCGGCGGGTTTATGGCCTCGCCGGCGGTGTCTGGCAAGGCCCTATACCTGCGAACCAAAACCCATGTTGCCCGGATTGAAGCCGCCGATTAACCGCGCGGACCAGCACGGATTTTTTACTAAGCTCCGGCTTGAAAAAGCCGAGGGGATGCGCTAGAAGAAAAACACCTATGGCACTCGACGACATTTTGCTGGAAACAGAGGAAAAGATGATCAAGACGGAGGAGGTCGTGCAACGCGAGTTCGCGGGCGTGCGCACCGGCAAGGCCTCGCCCGCCCTGGTCGAAAACATTACCGCCGAAGTTTACGGCTCCCAAATGCGCATCCGGGAACTTGCCGGCATCACGGCGCCCGAGCCGCGCATGCTGGTAATTCAGCCTTGGGACGCTTCGACGGTGACCGCCATCGAAAAGGCCATCCAAAAGGCCAACCTGGGATTGAACCCGGCGGTGCAGGGAAAAGTCATCCGGCTGGTCTTTCCCGAACTCAGCGAGGAACGGCGCCGGGAATTCGTCAAAATCATCCATAAAATGGCGGAGGACGGCCGCGTGGCCATTCGGCATGTGCGCCGGGACGCGCTCGAGCACCTAAAGAAGGAATCCAAACAAGGCGGCGTCAGCGAGGAAGATGTCGAACACGCGGAAAAAGAAGTGCAAAAGCTGACGGACGAATACATCGGCAAGATTGACCAGCACATGGCGCACAAGGAAAAGGAAATCATGACGGTCTGACGACCGGGATTTTCCCTATTGGGAGAGGCGCGCCCCCTGCCCCGCGGGCGGCATGAAATCCACCGTCCAAATTGAGCTGCTGCCGCTGGGCAAGGTGTTGCGCGTGAAGCAAGGCGCAGCCTTGCAGGAAGTGCTGTTTGCTGAAGGCGTTGAGTTTCCCTGCGGCGGGCGCGGCCGCTGCAAGGGCTGCCGGGTGAAGGTTTTGGCCGGCGACCTGCCGCCGCCGCCCGGCCAGGAAAGCCTGCTGTCTCCGGAGGAAATCGCGGCCGGCTGGCGCCTCGCCTGCCAAGGACGGGCCAACGATGATTTGCGGTTGGAATTGGCCCAGTGGGAAGCCGCGATATTATCGGACGAGAGTCCTTTTGCCTTTGCCCCCAGACCGGGCTTGGGGGTGGCCATAGACTTGGGCACCACGACGTTGGTGGCACAGGTGGTGGACCTGCAGACCGGCCATGTGCTGGGCGTAATCACCGCCTTGAACCAGCAGGCGCGGCACGGCGCCGATATCATGAGCCGCGTGGATTTTGCCTTGTCCTCCGCGGGGCGGGCCCAACTGCAAGACCTGGTCCGGCGGCAAATCGGCGGCCTGATTGACGCCCTCCTCTTGCCCATCGCGGAGCGGCGCGCCGAACTGAATGCGGTCGTCATAGCCGGCAACACCGTGATGCACCACCTGTTTTGCGGCCTTGACATCAGCCCGCTGGCGCATCACCCCTTTGAGCCAACGGAGGACGGACTGAAAGTTTTTTCGCCGGCGGATTTGGAATGGAACCTGCCAGCCGGCGCGCGTGTTGCTTTCCTTCCCTGCCTGGGGGGATTTGTGGGCAGCGACATCCTGTGCGGCATCCTGGCCACCGGGCTGCACGAAAGCTCCACGCCCGCCATCCTGCTGGACCTGGGAACCAATGGCGAAATGGTGGTCGGCAACCGGGACAAACTGTTGTGCGCCTCCACCGCCGCCGGCCCGGCGTTTGAGGGCGCCCGCATCTCGATGGGCATGCGGGCCGCCACCGGCGCGATTGCCGCGGTGGAAGTTGCCGGATCGTCGCTGCAATGCCGCGTGCTTGGCGAGGGACCCGCGCGCGGTCTCTGCGGCAGCGGCCTGGTGGATGCGGTAGCCGGCGGACTTGAACTGGGCCTGATCCATCCTTCCGGCCGCTTGCTCACCCCCCCCAGCCTGATGCTTTCCCCGCCCGTCGGCCTCTCCCAAGGCGACATCCGCGAATTGCAATTGGCCAAGGGCGCGATCGCCGCCGGCTTGCGCATCCTGCTGGCGGAATGGGGGGTTGCCCCCGGGGAAGTGCGGAAGGTCTGCCTGGCCGGCGCCTTTGGCAATTACATCAATCGCGCCAGCGCCCGGCGCATCGGGTTGTTGGATTTCCCTCTGGAAAAAATAGTGCCCGTCGGCAATACCGCGTTGTTGGGCGCGAAAATGGTGCTGGGAAGCGCCCACGCGGCGGAAACCCATTGCGCGAAGCTCCGGAAAATCCTGCGCCACGTTCCTCTTAACGAGAACAACCAATTCCAGGAAATTTTCGCGGAGGCGATGCTCTTTCCCGAGACGAGCTGATCCAGCTTTAGCCGATGGGCAAATCGGCTTGGCCGAAAATGGGCGGGGAAGCGGGCTTAACAGATTCATCGGCGCGTTCCCCTGACTCTTCCGTCACTGGCGCGTCGGCGACGGCCGGAGCCCGCTCAACCGGCGGCTCGGCGGGCGGCGTCGCCGCCTCAGGAGACACTCCGGCGTTGCCCGCCGGTTTTAACAAGACGATGGCCGGGCGGATCATTTGCCCTTGAAACGTGTAGCCGGTGGCCACCACCTGGGCCACGACCGGCATTTCCGGCGGCGGCTGGCGGGGATCGGCCGGCTGCTGGGTCTGGGCATCAAACGGCTCGTCCACTTGGGGGGAAAACGGCGCCAGTCCCACCCGCCGGACCACATCGCGGCAGGCCATCTGGAAACTGCCGAGCTGCTGGGCCAGATTGGGCTGCCCGGAGTTAACACCCGCCTGGTAAAGCGCGTGAATATGGTCCAACACCCGGACCACCACTTGCAACCATTCGGCTTCGCCCCGGCGCAGTTTTTCGGCTTCCAGTCGCAGGGTGGCCTTTTCCGAGTCGCTGGCCTTTTGCATAAACTCGGTGAAGGCCTTTGCCTCCGCCGCCATGCCCTCGGCGACCTGCCGGGCGGTTTCCACCGTCCGCTGGCATTCTCCCTGGACGAACTGCCAGGCCGTGGTGGCCTCGGCGATTTGCTTTTTGATCTGCTCGAGGTTCTGAATTTGCGCGACGGTCGAGGATAAGGCGTCCGCTTCCGCCAATTTCAAGGCGGCCCGGTGTTGCAGAATAAAGGGCGTCACCATCAACCAGGCGCCCGCCGCCACCGCCGCCGCGCACAAGGCCATGTGCGCCACACTCAAGGGCCAGGGGCTTTGATACACGATCCCGCCGGCCACCCCAAGGAGCAGCAGGTCACCCAATAAAAACGGCGCCACCGATGGCAGCGGAGCTTTATGCTCAGTCATAGTGGGCGCCAGCTTAGGGGGGAGCGGCGGCCAGGGCAATGCAAATTGCCCGGCGGCGCGCTTTTGCCCCACGGACCGCCCGCAGCAAAAAAAGAGTAATTCTTGACAAAGCTGGTGTAGTTGTTGGCGGGGCTGAAGGCGTATGTTTCCTCACTGAAAGGAACAAAGGCTGACACAGATGCGGGACGCAGGCCCCAAGAAAATGGAAGAATCTCATCGCCCATCCGCGCCCAAAGCAGCGGCGCCGTCGAAGGCGCCCCGTGATCCCTTGGCGGCTCCCCGGCTGATGCTGGTGCCCTTGGATTTTTCGGCCATGTCGCGCCAGGCTTTGGAATACGCCGGGCCTTTGGCGGTTCGGCTGGGGGCCGATCTCTGCCTGCTTTACGCGGTGGAGGGCGCTTCCTTGCTGAATGACCTGGATAACGTGGGGGTCATCCTATCCGAGCAGGAAATCAGTTCCAAAGGGCTGGCCAAGTTGCGCCGCCTGGCCCGGCCCTGGCAGGAGCAGGGGGTCAAGGTGGACTGTCGCATAACGCGCGGTCGCGCCCACCAGGCCATCTGCGCCGCCGCCGCCGAGCTGGGCGCCGATCTGATCATCCTTTCCACTCACGGTTACACGGGATTTAAGCGGGCGGTGCTGGGCAGCACCACCGAGCGGGTCATTCACCACGCGCCGTGTCCAGTGTTGGTGCTGCGCCGTCCGGACACCTCGCCGCCAACCGTCGGGGCCGCCACCGGCCGGGCCGAAACCCCATGAAAATCAAGGCCACCCCCAAACGCGATCGCCTGATCGTGGAAGTCGCCGAAAAAGATGAGAAGCTTCTCGCGCATCCCGCTTTCGAACTTCAGGCGGATCCTCGCTTTCGCCTGAAGAAAATTCTGGTGCCGGTGGATTTCTCGCCCTGCTCCCTCAAAGCGCTGCAATACGCGATGGCTTTTGCCCGGCACTTCGGGGCGGGCCTGCTGCTCCTGCACGTCGTGCAGGTGAATTACATCATCGGGGAATTCGGACCGGTGGATTTTCCGGTGTTCGAGAAGGACCTCGAACAATCGGCGCGCCGGCAACTCGAAGCCCTGGCGCGGGAGCTGGCGCTGAAGCAAACGCCGGTGGAGACAATGCTGTGCTCCGGCCTGCCTTGGAACGAGATCGTCAATGCCGCCACGAAAACTGCGGCCGACCTGATCATCATCGCCACCCACGGACACACCGGGCTCAAGCATGTGCTAATGGGCAGCACCACCACCAACGTGGTGCGCCATGCCCCCTGCCCCGTGCTTACGGTGCGCGAACACGAACATGAATTTGTCAACCCCTAACCACAGTCAGCCGGAAGCCCCGGCGGCGGCCCAGCGCGAGGACCGTCGTCCCAGGAACGGCCAGACCCGCGAGCACCCGCCGCGTCCGCCCGCCTCCGGTCCGCCGCAGGATTTTCTCGGCAACCGGTTCGTTTATGTGGTGCTTTCGCCGCGCGCCCATGGACTGTCCGTGGGGGTTGACCTGGCGCCCGCGCGCCTTTGCAGCTTCGATTGCATTTATTGCGAAGTGGACCGGCAGTCCCCGCCCCGGGAAATCCGCCTGGAGGTCGAAGTTATGGCTGCGGAACTTGAACATACCATTCAGTATGTGCAATCCAACCGCCTGCGCGAGCATCCCGTCTTCGGCCAGCTCCCGCCCGACCTTTGCCAGTTGCGGCAGGTGACCCTCAGCGGCCAGGGCGAACCAACGCTTTGCTCCAACTTCGTCGAAGCCGTGCAGGCGGTGGTGCATCTGCGGGCCCTGGGCCGGCTTCCCTATTTCAAATTAGTGCTGGTCACCAACGGCACCGGCCTCAACCTGCCAACCGTCCAGGCCGGGTTGAAGTATTTTGCCCTCAGCGACGAAATCTGGATCAAGCTCGACGTGGGCACCCAGGAGCAAATGGACTTCATCAACCGCGCCAACGTCCCCTTGGAAACCGTGCTGGACAACATCCGCCTGGTGGGCCGCCAGCGCCCCGTCGTCATCCAAAGCCTCTTCGCCGCTTACAACGCCGAAGAGCCCTCCCTAGAGCACATCGAACAGTATGCGCAACGTCTGCGGGAATTGCGCGCCGACGGCGCGCAAATCGCCCAGGTCCAGATTTATTCCGCTACCCGCCGCTCCCACAACCCTCTATGCACCCACCTGCCGCTGCGCAGCCTCAGCCGCATCGCCCAATTAATCCGCTGCGCGACCGACCTGTCCGTCGAGGTTTTTTAGCCTTATTTCCGCGCTTGAAAGGGCGGCGTTTTGTGTCATCCTGCGCGTCATGAAAAGTCGCATGATTATTTTTCGCACCCTTGGCGTGGCGGGCGCCCTGCTGGCGCTCCTCCTCAATCCCCAGCCCGGACGGGCGGGCGATGCGGCCAAGCCCACAGACGCCGAGCGCAATAAAATGCTCAAAGAATTCCAGCGCATCGGCCTCAATAGCACCGAAGGCGACGCGATGACCCTGCGCATCCTGGCGCAAACCCTCAAAGCCAAGCGCGGGGTCGAGGTTGGCACCGCCACCGGTTATGGCGCCCTCCAGATGGGCATCGCCTTCGAGCGCAACGGCGGCCAGCTCATCACGGTGGACATTGACCCCAAAATGGTCGCCGCCGCCCGTGAAAACCTAAAAAAATTCGGCCTCGAAAAAACCGTCACCGTTGTCGAGGGCGATGCTCTCAAGGTTCTGCCCGAACTGCAGGGGGAGTTTGACTTTGTCTTCATTGACGCGGTTAAAAAGGACTACCTGAAATACTTTCAGGCACTCAGCCCCAAACTCAAGAAAGGCGCGGTGATCGTCGCCGACAACGTCATTCGCTCCGGCGACCAGATGAAAGACTTCCTCGACTTCTTCAAGGACAACCCCGACTACGAAACCGTCACCCTCCGCGCCTCGATGGAGAAAAACGACGGCATGTTGGTTATTTACAAGCTGCGTTGAACGAGGGTGTTGCGCGCGCGGGCCGGGTGGATGTGGCCCTAGCGGGTGGTGGCCGGCAAAGCCGCCAGGGGCCGCTGGACAGCCGCCCAAATCATGCTAACTTGTGCCGGCTGAACCCGGCGCCCTAACCACGCCGAGGCGGCCAAGGAACAGAAAACAAATGAAAGCAATCAAATACCTGGCGGCAGCCGTCTGCGCGGCGACCATACTGGCTGGCGGGATCAACTTGCAAGCCGGTTGCGGCAAGTGCGAAGGCGACAAAAAAGAGCATTCGCACAAATGCTGCGAAGAGGCCAAGAAAGCCGGCAAAACTTGCGAAAAGTGTTCCAAGAAGGACGCGAAGCAAGAGGAGAAAAAGGAAACCAAGTAGTCCTCTTCTCTTCCAACACAACGCCAAACCCGCCGTCAAGGCGGGTTTTTTTTTGCCGGTGAGGCGCGCCGCCGCGTTTTCGTGTATATTATTATGGGTTGCTTTGGAACGCCTTTATTGTTACCAAAGCGCGCCAAAAATGAGACCTGGCAGGCATGGAAGTTGGCGACTGGCGGGCGCCTTGATTTGGGCGCACTTTCTATTTCTGGGATGGCAGGCGGCCGGCCAGGTGAATGGCTTGCTTCGCGAAGTTTATTCGCCGATCACCGGCTCCCTCCTGGCCAACTTGACGAACCATGCCAGTTTTCCCAACAGCCCGGCCAGCACCAATGTGCAGTCGAGCTTCGAAGTGGCCCAGAACACGGCGGACAATTACGGCCAACGGATGCGGGCGCTATTGATACCACCGACCACCGGCGCCTATGTGTTTTGGATTGCCAGCGACGATCAATCGGCTTTGTTCTTGAGCCCGGATGAAAGTTCCTTCAACAAGGTTCTCATTGCCTCCTGTCCCAGCGCGGTCTCCTACCGGCAGTGGACGAGATTCACCAATCAGCAGTCCGGCTATATCAGGTTGGAGGCGGGACGGCGATATTACATTGAGGCCCTGCACAAGGAGGGCACCGGCTCGGACAATCTCTCGGTGCGGTGGATGCTCCCCAACGGCTCCATCGAGGAACCGATCCCCAACTCTCGGGTGCGGCCATTCGGCATTCCAGCTACCAACGCCCCGGCGCTGACCGCACAGCCCGTGAGCCTGACGGTTGGCGAAGGTGACACAGCGGTTTTGCGGGTGGTGGTCACCAACATGGATGAGGTGGCTTACCAATGGTATCGGGACGGAGTGGCCCAGCCGTCCCTGCGGGGCGCGAGCGTAACCATTGCCGCCGCCGGCCTGGGCGATCATAACGCCCAATTTCGCTGCGTTGTTAGCAACGCCTTTGGCAGCGTGACCAGCACGGTGGCCACCCTGTCCGTCTTGGCGGACACCAATCCTCCGGCGCTGCTGGCCGCCGCCAATTTGGATGAGCGCACGGTTCAAGTGGTGTTTAGCGAGCCGCTTGAATTGACTGCGGCCACCAACCAGGCCAACTACAGCCTGGGACCGGGCGTTTCGGTCGCCGCCGTTCGGTTTGGGGACTCATCGCGCATCGTTCTGCTTTCCGTCAACGGCCTGCAGCGGGACCAGCCCTACACCCTCACGGTGAACAATCTAAAAGACCGTGCGGCGGCGGCCAACCTTATCCCGGTGAATTCGCAAGCCACCTTTACCGCGTGGGTCAAGGGCATTTACCAGGAAATATGGACCAATGTGCCCGGCAATACGCTGGCGTTTCTCACCAATTTGCCCGCCTATCCCGCAAACCCTCACGCCGCCCAATTTCTGACCAACGGCCTGAGCGCGCCCATCAACGTGGGGGAAAGCATTGGCCAACGCCTGCGGGCCCGGCTGATTGCTCCGCTGACCGGCAATTACCTGTTTTGGATCAGCGCCAATGAGACCGCCGCGCTTTATCTCGGCACCAACGATTCCCCCGCTGGCGCGCGACTGGTCGCCTCTTTAACCAGCGCCGCCTTGCCTGGCATTTGGGAAATGCAAGGCAGCCAGAAATCAGCCGCGATCCCGTTGGTCGCCGGCCAGCTTTATTACTTGGAAGCCCTGATGAAAGAAGGGGTCATGGACGATCATTTGGCCGTGCGCTGGCAATGGCCGGATGGCCTGGTCGAGGAACCGGTTTCCAATGCCCGGCTGGTGCCGTATGGGATGTCTCCACCGCTCTTGACAAACCAGCCGGCCGATGTGAGCGCGACGGAAGGGGGGCCGGCGGTTTTCACCGTCGCCGCCAGCAACCTGGACCCGTTGTTTTATCAATGGCAAAGATTCAGCGGCGCCCTCTTCACCAATATCCCGGGCGCCCTCCAGCCGGGTTTTATCAATTCACTCGTTCGCCTGGCCGATCAGGGCGCGCAATATCGCTGCCTCGTTTCCAATGCGCTGGCGGTCAGCACCAGCGCCGTGGCCACGCTGGAGGTTACTGTGGACCAAACCCCGCCCACCTTGCTGCAAGTGCTGAATGACGGATTGACCAACCTGGTGCTCACTTTCTCCGAACCGGTGGACTGGACCACCGCCACCAACCCGGCCAATTACATGATGCTGGGGGCCACGGTCGTCGGCGGCCGGCCAGGCCCGGACAGCCGCTCCGTCACCCTGTTGACCACCCCCATGGTATCCGGCAATACAGTACGCTTGTTTGTCAGCAACGTGCGCGACTTGGCCGCCACTCCCAATGTCATAGCCACCATGACGCCCTATGAGTTGGTGGTGCGCGACTTTTACCTGCGAGACGTGGGCGGTGCGGCGGCCGGCAGCCTGTCGCCCGCTCCCGGCGGGGTTGACCTGACGGCAACCGGTGGCGACTTGGGGGGCACCAACGATCTGTTTGCCTTCAGCCAGCAGATGCGCACGGGCGATTTCGATGTGCGCGTGCGGGTGCAGAAGCTGGACCAGGCGGACCCATGGAGCAAAGCGGCCTTGATGGCGCGCGAGACCCTGGACGCCGGCAGCCGCCACGCCAGCGTGGTCGCCACACCGACGCTGGGCGGAGTTTTCTTTCAATACCGATCCGTCTCCAATAGCGCCGCGCAGAATTTGGGCGCCTTCCCGGCCAATTATCCGCAGACCTGGCTGCGATTGCAGCGAGTGGGCAACCAGTTCAACGGCTTCGCCAGTTTGGACGGACAGAATTGGACCCTGTTGGGCGGCACGAACCTCTCCTTATCCGCCTCCGTTTACCTGGGATTCGCGGTGGCAAGCCGTTCCGCCGGACAAACCGTGGCCGCCGAATTTCGCGAATTCGGCGAGGCGGGCGGCGGGCTAACCGCGCCGCAGCCGCCGGTGGTGGAGGCGCCGGGGCCTTCGAGCCGCCGCACCCCCATTGCCATCTCGGAAATCATGTATCATCCACTGGAGCGCGCGGATGGGCGGCAGTTGGAGTTTGTCGAGTTATACAACTCGAATCCTTTTCCCGAGGACCTAAGCGGCTTCCGCTTATCGGGGGACGTGGAATACCGTTTCCCCAACGGCGTCGTTTTGGCTGGAGGCGGCTTCCTGGTGGTGGCGCGCAACCCTGACGACCTTCAAGCGGTCTATGGCCTCACCAATGTCATCGGCCCTTACACCAATAATCTGCCGAACA
>Ga0101944_10001449_pt1 | contig 49319 bp, 49 predicted proteins | sample DewCreD2012metaG_FD_75245 | JGI IMG/M metagenome (GOLD analysis project Ga0101944, IMG submission 75245) | Hot spring sediment bacterial and archeal communities from British Columbia, Canada, to study Microbial Dark Matter (Phase II) - Dewar... ... | reverse complement strand
ACTCGTGGGGGGCCATCAAATCGTGTACAGACTGCATTTTTCTGGCTAACAGGCATAATAGGGCCATTATGAGAACCTCTCATCCAGCCAGCAACAAGATGTGGAAATGAAAATGGTTCAAGCACTTCGCCAACTGCAGGTAATCCAGATTGGGCTCTGACCAATGCAACCGGGTCATCTTTTCCTACGTATTCACCAGCAATCTTGTATAGTTTCTCAGTACTAATATTAGCAACTGCTTCTTCTGGAGGTAATTTTCCTCCTTTCTTAGGGTAGACTCTTTTTATAACATACCTTGACTTGGCACCAATCAATGCAAGCATTTTATATAATTCTTCAGGACAATCCATGAATACTCTCTTGCTTTCAAGGATATCCCAAATTTCAAATCTAAATCCTGTAGTTGCACTTGGGTCAATTACAAGACCTATAGTATTAAATGGATCAGCGAAAATTTTGTATATTGGAAGGTTAAAGGCGCCGGGATCTGTTTTGTCACATGCAAAAAGTATAAAAGGTTCAGCAGGTCTTTCTTCAAATTCCATTTCACATGATCCAGGTCCCATACCCCGAACATTACCAGAAAAAGCGTTTTTTAAAATATCTTGACCAGCTCCGTAAAGACCTTGCGATTTAGCAACTTCCGTACCACGCGAAAAAGCGTCCCATGCTAGTTTATGAACAGCAGTGTTATTCACGCCATGAGTATGTGACATCAGGATTACTGTGTCATCGCCAGTATGAAAAATTTTATAATCAAGAAGAAGTCTTTGCCCTTCGCTTTTCACGTGATTTTCAATAGCCTCTACGAGTTTTTTACTTGGGATATTATGCCCTCCGACCGAACCAACGTCGGCTTTTATAACTGAAAGTGTAATTTTCATAATAAAACTCCTTTCCTTTTAAATTTATTAACTAGTCTATAATATTTTCCAGCAAATTTCTACCCGTCATATTTTTAGGTTTTGCAATATGCATAACGGCAAGAATAGTTGGGGCGATATCCGCAAGAATACCTTCAGGCAAATCACAAGAATTCCCCTCCCATTTTTTATTTACAGCGATAAAAGGAACAGGATAAGTTGAGTGCTCTGTGTCTACTCCACCGGTTTTCGGATTGATAAGCTCTTCAGCATTGCCATGATCTCCTGTGATAAAAATCGTTCCTCTATTTTTTAAAATAAAAGGCACGATTTTTGAAAGACAAAAATCAACAGTTTCACAGGCTTTTATGGTAGCAGGAAGATTACCAGTATGTCCAACCATATCCGGATTTGCAAAATTTATTACAGAAAAGTCAAAGCGTTTCCTAGTAAGCTTATCGAGAAAAAGATTTGTTAATTCTACTGCAGACATTTCTGGCTTCAAGTCATAAGTTGGGACTTTGGGTGAAGGAACTATTAGTCTTTCTTCTCCCAAAAAAGGTGATTCCCGTTGACCGTTGAAATAATAAGTAACGAAACGTTCTTTTTCGCTTTCAGCAACGCGAAGCTGCAAAAGTCCTTTTTGGGCAATACATTCTCCTAAAGGATGAGTAACAATTTCCGGTGGAAAAGCTACGGCCGAAACATGCACATTTCGGCTGTATTCTGTCATTGTTACAAAATAAAGATGAGGAATAAGCGGTCCGCGTTCAAAAGGCGGATAAAGCGTCGCTATCTCCGGAGTGTGTTTTTTGAAATATTTAACTGAATATGGATCAAAATCAATTGTATTTGCCTCTTCTTTAAAGTTTTCAAGCACAAAAGCCTTAGTCAGCTGCCGTGGTCGATCTACCCTGTAATTAAAAAATATTACGCTGTCATTTTCTTTTATCCTGGGAAGAGGTGAACCGTTTTCTGTAATGACTGTAGGAATAATAAACTCATCAGTAATATTTTTTTCATAAGAAGATTTAATCACTTTAATAGCATCATTTCCCTTTTCACCAATTCCCCTAGTAAGAGCAAGATAAGCTTTTTCTGTTCTTTCCCAGCGTCGGTCACGATCCATAGCATAATAACGACCCATAATTGTTGCTATTTTTCCAAAACCTAAAGAATCTAGATAAACTTGAATCTGCTCAAGATAAACAATGGCGGATTTCGGCGGTGAATCACGTCCATCGGTAATAAGATGAAGATACACCTTGGTAAATCCCTGTTCTTTAACTAACTGCAACAAAGCTAGAAGATGTTCTACATTTGAATGTACCCCACCTGAACCAATAAGACCCAAAAGGTGCAGATTGCTTTCATATTTTCTCGCGTGATTAATAGCCTGAAGAAAAGCAAAATTTTTAAAAAATGAACCGTCAGCAATGGCTAAGTTAATTCTTGGCAAATCTTGATAAACGATGTAGCCGGCGCCGATATTTAAATGACCTGTTTCGGTATTGCCGGTTTCACCTCTAGGTAATCCAACCGCTTCTCCAGAAGCTTTCAGCAAACAATGAGGATAATGTGATAAAAGACTCGTTATATAAGGAATCTTTGCTTGTGTGATGGCGTTGCCGGGACCGGCCGGTGCAACCCCCCAACCATCTAGAATTATTAAGACAACAGGACGCATTTTTTAAGTTAGAATTTTGACTAATTAGACCAATTGAAGATCTTGATAGATCTTAAGAAGTCTATTGTATTTTACAACTCTTTCTCCTCTGGCTGGTGCTCCGAATTTTACAAAATTGGCTCCCGTACCTACTGCCAAATCTGCAATGAAATCATCCGAGGTTTCTCCAGACCGATGCGAAATAACGATATCAAAATTAGCTTCCTTAGCACGTTTTATAACCGCAAGAGTTTCTGTAAGAGTACCTATCTGATTAGGTTTTATAAGAACACTATTAACCGCTTTCATCTTTATAGCTTTATTTAATCTTTTTATATTAGTTGACAATAGATCATCACCGATTATTTTAATTTTATTGCCAATTCTCGCCATAAACATAGACCAAAATTCCCAATCATCCTGCGATAGAGGATCTTCCATGGAGAAAATTTCATATTCTTTCTGCAAATTTACAAGGTAATCTAAAAATTCGTCTCCGCTGAAAAATTTACCAGTAGATATCTCATATTGATTTTTTTTATAAAATTCGCTTGCAGCCAAATCAAGACCAAGATAAATATCTTGAGCATAACGATATTTGGATTTTTCAATTATTTTGCGTAAAAGACTTAAAACTTCTTTGTTTTCCGAAAATCCAGGTGTAAATCCACCTTCATCACCTATAGAATAATTAAGATTGTGATTTTTAAGATAATCTTTAATCTGTTGATACAACTCTGCACCCATTTCTAAAGACTCAAAGTAGGTTTTTGTCTTATCTGGAATCAAAAGAAATTCTTGAATACTTAAATTACCACTACCATGTAAACCACCATTTATCACATTAAACATCGGCGTAACAAAAATATAATCAGTATTTTCTGCCAAAAATTCTTTTATGTATCGATAAAGCGGTAGATGTGTTGAGAAAGAAGCGGCACGAGCAGAAGCTAAAGAAACAGAAAGAATACTATTTGCCCCAAAATTGCTTTTATTAAGTGTCCCATCGGCCTCAATCATTTTACGATCAATATCTTCCTGCTTGGTAACTTCTATTCCCTTAAGAAGAGGTAGAATTTTGTCTCTTACATTGGCGACGGCTTTTAGGACTCCTTTGCCTTTATATCTTTTTTCATCATGATCTCGTAACTCTAATGCCTCATGTATTCCTGTAGAAGCGCCAGAGGGAATAGAAGCAGTTCCTATAGTGTCGTTATCAAGGATTACTGTCGTTTCCAAGGTCGGTAGACCGCGCGAATCCAAGATTTCTCGTGAATTTATGTCTTTTATTTTTGCCATATTTTAAAAATTATCCCCTTTTTCTTGTTACAAGTTTTTGCTCTGCGTGATAAACTGTTTCCCTTACTCTATTTAAAGCGTCAGGATTAACAGAGACAGAAGTAATTCCCCATTCTACTAATTTTTCAACTAGCTCTGGATAATCAGAGGGTGCCTGTCCACAAATTGAACTGGTTATTTTATATTTATGACAAACTTTTACAACTCTTTCTATTGCCCAAGTAACTGCTTCATTTCTTTCATCAAACTCTGGTGCCACCTCGGCATTATCCCTATCAGTTCCTAAAATAAGCATTGTCAAGTCGTTAGAACCGATAGAGACACCATCTATACCTGCTTTACAAAATTCCTCAATTAGTATCACATTTGAAGGAATTTCCACCATCATCCAAAGTTTAAAATTTGGAGAACGTGAAAGCCCATTTTTAGCAATGATCTTTTTAACTTCTATAAGTTCTCTTACCGTTCTTACAAAAGGCAACATAAGCCATAAATTTTTGAAACCATATTTATTTCTTACATATTTGATAGCTTCCAGCTCTAACTGAAAAACTCCTGGGTCAGACATATAACGATATGCTCCCCGATAACCCAGCATAGGATTTGGTTCTTCCGGTTCAAATTCCCGTCCGCCTATAAGATTACGGTATTCATTAGTCTTAAAATCAGTCGCCCGATAAACTACTGGTCTAGGATTAAATGCTTCGCAAAATTTCAAAAGATCACTGCCTAATTTAGTAATAAAAAGTTTTTCTTTATGTTCTTTGATAAGTTTTTTGGGATGCGTTCCGATATCCGCGATCATAAATTCTGCCCGGAGAAGTCCAACTCCATCAAAATCCATCTTTCCAACTTCTGCCACTCGAAGAGGCGAAGCCATGTTAACATATATTTTTGTTGCTGTCTTATAAGAAACTGAATGTTTTTTTGTCACAGTTTGTTCCTCAAGCATTATTTTTTGCGAAGAAGATAATCCACCCTTATAAATTTCTCCTTTGGCTCCATTGACAGTAATAATCTCATCATTTCGTAAAACTCTTGTAGCGTCCTTTGTGCCGACTACCGCTGGTATACCAAGCTCTCTGCTAACTATCGCCGCATGAGAAGTACGTCCGCCTTTTTCCGTTACTATTGCTGCCGCTTTTTTCATCGCTGGCACAAAGTCAGGATTAGTTTGTAAAGTCACCAGTATGTCGCCACTTTTGACTTTATCTATTTCATTAGCAGAAAAAATTATTTTTACTGCACCTGTAGCAACTCCCGGAGAAGCAGGATCACCTTTAAGTAGCACTTTAAGCATAGAAGTTGCGTTTTGAAATTTAGCGGCTTTTGCTATTTCCTCTTTTGATTTTTCTTTGAAAGTAGTAATCGGACGAGTCTGTACAATATAAATTTCTCCATTTTCTATTGCCCATTCACAATCCTGAGGAAAATAATAGTGTTTTTCTAAAAGTTTACCAATTGCGGCAATTTTCTTTATCTGTTCATCAGTTATTTTTTGCTTTTCAGCTATTTTCTTTCCTACCTTTACCTCTTTATTATCGCCATCCTTTTTCACCAACATTTTATTCTGTGGGGAGATTTTTTTGACGACTATCTTTCCTGTCTTTTTATCAACTTCATAATGATCCGGAGTTACCGCTCCCTGTACAATTAATTCACCTAAACCATAGATTGCTTCAATCGTAATTTTAGTCTTATCATTAGTTAAAGGATCAACGGTAAACATTACTCCCGAAGCATCCGAAGTCACCATCAGTTGCACCGGCACAGCAATACCTACCTTAAGATGATCAAATTTCTGTTCTTCTCTATAAAAAATCGCTCTTGGCGTAAAGAGTGAAGCCCATGCTTCTTTCACTTTGCGCGCAACGTTTACTTCTCCAGAAACATTAAGAAAAGTCGCCTGTTGACCTGCAAAAGAAGCTGTTGGCAAATCTTCTGCGGTAGCAGATGAGCGGACAGCTACCAGAGGATTTTTTATAATGCTTATAAGTTTATCTGTAAATCTCCCTTTTTTCTTAGCTTTTATTGGAAGATCAGCATAAGCAATCATGATTTCGCGGGCTAAACTTTTAGGAATCTGATTTTTAATAATTTCGTTTTGTATCAATTGGGCTATCTGGGCTAAATTTTTTGGGTCATGATGATCAAGAGAATCAAGATAATTCCTGATCTTTTTTTCAAGTCCAGTTAATTTGATAAAATCAAAATATGCCTTAGCTGTAACTATAAATCCATAAGGTACTGGTATACCCGCTCTGAGCATTTCTCCCAAATTAGCTCCTTTTCCTCCAACTTCTGCGATATTTTCTTTACTAACTTCGTCAAACCAAAGAATATTTTTTGTTTTCATAGGCGCCTCCTTAATTTTTTCTTAAAATAATTAACCCAAGGTATATAAGCAGGATCAACGTTATGAAGAATAGCCAAATAAAATGTAATCCAGTTGCCTAATTGAATAAATTCCATCGTTTGGGCAAAAGCAGTCAAGGATTGAAGATTAATTTCTTTGAATTCGAAACCGTTTTTAACAACAATTTCTTTTGTAAGAAACATTCTTTGCTTATTACGTTCATCATAAAGATCGGAATTAACAAAGATAAAAACAAGCGATTGTTTCATTACTTTAGGATAAGAAAGACCTTCTAAAAGATGATGATTAAGCTCAGGAATAACAAAATATAAAGCAAATTGTTTACCCGTCTCATGGAATGGATTTCGAACAGCATATGCCGCTCCAGCTAAAAAATCAGCCACGATAAATACCGGTATTTTTTCTACGAGTTCTACTGCCAGTTTTTTGGCTAGATTATCTTTAGTTTTATTACCAATATAAAGAAGAATTGTCTTTTGAGAAAGAAAAGAAACTATTCTTTTTATTTCAGCGTTATCTAAAGGAATTAAATTTAATTTAGAAAGCATACCTGCTAAACCCATAACCATATAACCCACGCCGATACGTGGCTGTCCGCTTGGATTAAATTGGGGATTAAAAATATATGCAGGATAAGACTTTTCTTTCAAAAAATAGGCTAATTTTCCACCGGAAGTAATTCCTGTAATCTTTGCTTTACGCTTTTGAGCTTCCTTTGCTAAACTTAAAGTTTCTTCTGTATTACCAGAATAACTAGAAAGAATCACTAGAGAATTATTTGAAACATAACCGGGTAGAAAATAATCGTTAGCTAATTCTATAGGTGCGTTGGTTGTCAAAGAGTTATCATACAGACTTTTGACTATCCTCACGCCATAGCTTGAACCACCCATGCCAGCGACAATAATATTATCGACTTTTTTAAATTCTTCAGGAAAATCAATAGCAAAAGATTCTTTCCAAGCCTGACTGCATTGTTCAGGTAGTTGAATAAGAGAATCAAAGACTCTTTGTGAGTCAATATTCTTAATTTTGGCAGAATCCTCAAGATTAATCATTTATGATTTTTTACTGCGCCTAATTCAAATAATTCTCCTTCTAACATTTTTATTTTATCACGAAGAATTTCTTTTGTATCGGCTTCAAGATTAAGACGAAGTAAAGGTTCTGTTTTTGAAGGACGAAGGTTAAACCAATAATCATTGTAAAAAACCGAGAGTCCGTCTATTTCATCAATTTTTTCTGCGTTGGAAAATTTCTTTTTGATCGCAGAAATTATAGTTTTTGCATCGTTAGTTTTAAAATTTATTTCCCCGCTTTGTGGATACTTGTCAATCTTGGCAACTATTTCTGAAAGAGATTTTCTTTCGTTGGAAAGAAATTCTAAGAAAAGTAAACCTGCAATAAGTGAACTGTCGCCGTAAAAGTTTTCACGAAAATAAAAATGGCCTGAATGCTCGCCTGCGAAAAGTGCATTATTTTTTTTCATATATTCCTTAATAAATGAATGACCGACGCGAACTCTTATAGGAGTTCCACCAAATTTTTTAATCGTTTCCGGCACAATGCGTCCACAAACAGCATTGTATAGTATTACCGAAGGTCCATATTTTTTAAGCAACCATAAAGAAAGTATGGCGGATGTCACCGTACCAGAAACGAATTTACCTGTATCATCTAAAACGAAAAACCTGTCCGCATCGCCATCCATGGCAAAACCAAGATCAGCCTTTTCAAGAAGAATCTTCGCTTGAAGATCCTTGATATTTTCCTCGTTAAGCGGATCAGGCAGATGGTGAGGGAAACAACCATCAGGCTTAAAGTAAAGGGGAATTATTTTACAAGGTACTACTCCTAAGATTTTTTTCCAAGAAATTCCCGCCATACCATTTCCGGCATCAATAACTACTTTTAATGGGCGGAGTTTTTTAATATCAATAAAACTCAAAGCATGCTTTATCCATTGATCAAGAATATCTATTTTTCTTATCTTTCCTTGTCTATGGCTGGTATAGAAATTTTGTTCCAAGGCTAATTTTTTTATCTCCGGCAAACCATATTCACCATGAAGCGGCACTACTCCTTTTTTAACTATTTTCATCCCGTTATACTCAGGTGGATTATGTGAAGCGCTGATAATGATATTTGCTGGAAATTTATAAAATCCTGAAGCAAAATAGTGAATTTCCGTGGATATCTGACCTAAATTGATAACGTCTACTCCCTGTTTTCTGATTCCTTGGGTTAGAGCTTTAAAAAGAGAAAGAGAAGATAGTCGCGCATCAAAACCCACAGCAATTTCCGGAACTTGAAGATAAGCGGCTACTGCTCGTCCAAGAGTAAAAAATGTATCTTCGTTTATTTCTTTAGGATAAATCCCCCTTATGTCATAATCATGGAAAATTGACGCGTTAATCGGTATTTTCATGTGTATGAAAAAGTATGATAAATATTATCTTAAAGACTAACTAAAAAAATGTCAATAAGTTGTGCCAAAGAAAGCGGCGTAGTTCCTGATTTTACTTTGTATTCTAATGCCAAAAGATTTCTATAAGCGGAAACAATTTCTTCCATGGTAAAAAAGGCTGCTTGCTTGGCGAATTTTTGGCTTTGCCATGGTGAAAGAAATGTCATGCCAACTGGTCCTAAATCTTTAGCCACCAGCAAATAGCGAAATTGACGAAGCATCATCACAAAAATAAATTCGGCTTCCTGTTTTTTAAGTATCTGATGGAAAGAAAGCAGAAGATTAGCAGAAGATTCTCTTCCTAAACTATCCAAGAATTTGAAGATAAGCGTAGGCAATTTACAAAGAATAATTTTTGCCCTGGGAAAATATTTTCGCAAAATAGAGCTGTTTATCTCTTGTCCCTCCCAAATAATTATCCGGTCAGATATTTTTAACTTATCAAGGTAAATAAAAATTTCCTCCTTTTCCTTCGAAAAATGACCGGCAAGAAGATTTTCTATAATAATAAGTCTTTTTGTTTTAAATAGAGAAACAGAATCTAAAGACAAAGAAAAATCAGCAATTGTAATCTTACTTCCGTCAAAATGAATAATTTCTACATTTTGCTCCTTCTCTTTCTCTTCAATTAATTTATTTCTGGAAGCGGAAATATCATCTCCGTGGATAATCGTCAGCATAAATCTTTGTATTTTTTAAATAATGCTTCTACTCTTTTTGCGTCTATTCTTTTACCGCGGCTTTTATGAGGAAGAAGACTGCCTGAAAAATTACGGGGAATATGTAAAAGCTCATGGATAAGCACTCTTTTTTTGTCATCAGGAGATAAGGAGTCAAAGTGTTGAGAAAGCACTTCAATTATATAATAAGAAGGTAACTTTAAAGCAAGCTGCCAAATACGAGGAAAACTCCAAATTCTCGCTTTTGCCCGAGAAACAGAATGATTGCTACGGAAACAGATAATTCTTTTCGTGTCTACATGCTTGAAGTCTAGTTTTCTAACCAACTCATCAATTTCTTTCCAAATCTTATGGTCTTTTATCCATTCTATTTTGGAATTTTGCCTTACCATTTATCCGATTATAAAATCAAAGCTTTGACAGTTCAATATTTTTTATTTATTCTGCTTCATAGGTAACTGTAAATTCTGTTTCCGCAAAATTGCCTTCACTATCATTTGCCGCAACCACTATAGTATTTTCCCCTTCGTCTAAAACAATATTTGCAGAAAAGTTACCATTAGCGTCGGCGACTCTTTCTACCTCATTCACTATAACCTCGGCTCGCGGCGCGGTTTTTCCACTTACGCTAAGATTTGCTTTTTTTACTATTGCGCCTTTAGCCGGAGAAGTTATAACTAAAGGAATATTAATTACCGTAGGTACAGAAGTCTCTTTAACCAGAACTTGGGTTGATGAAGAAACGTCTTTAACAGGAAGATTAGAACCTACTGTTTTACCAACCTCTGTTTTCATTTGTGTTGATTGAATTATGATAAAACCGGTAACTATCAAAACTAGAACTATTACTCCTATGATGACTGGAAGATACCTTTTCATCTGTTTTATTCACCTCCTTTAGATAAATTATTCTGATGAAATCTAGAAAAATAAAAAAGCTTTTTCTTGATTATCCTGATTTTCTTTACGCTTAACAAAACGAAAAAAAATGAAAGAAAGAAAAAGAGAAAGCCTAAAATTAAAAGTTCTTTTGGCAACTCTTCCCAAAAAAGCAAAAGATTATCCTGCCAGAATTCAAAAACTGTTTCCCAGTCTTGTCCAAAAAGAGTCAAGATATCCAAAATTTTTCTCTCATTAAAAATTTTTATCGTTGTAAAAAAGATAAAACTTAAAATTCCTATCAAAAGAAAAAAGATAGACACAAATCTTATAAACCAATATTTTACCCTTTTTTTCTCAAAGTTAATTACCTTTTTCATTATTTTTGAATTATAATCAGCGGTTTTCATCTTTTAAAAGCACTGCTAATTGCAGTTTAGCCCTTCTTAAACGAGTTTTAATGGTGCCCAAAGGCAATCCTAATTTCTTTTGTATGCTTTTATACGACATATTATCAAAATAGTAAAGTCTAATAATTTTTTGGAAATTAGAAGAAAGTTTATTAATAGCTTTTCTAACAAATAACGCAGTTTCTTTTTTTATCAAATCTTCGTATGTGTCGTCTTTATAATTTGCTATCTCTATTCCCTCAAGTCTTATTTCTGATCTGTTTTTACGAAGATAGGTAATAGTGTTATTTTTGGCTATCTGAAAAAGATAAGGTGAAATTTTCTTTGTAGTATCAATCCTATCAATACTTTTATAAAGATTAAAGAAAGTATCCTGGATAATTTCGTCAATTAAAGTTCTATCAGAAATATAGCGGCAGATAAAATAATAAAGTTTTTGCTGGTAGCGTCTCACCAAAATCTCAAATCTATCAATATTGCCGTTTTTTATTTCAACTATCAGCTGTTCATCTGTTAGGTTAATCATACTTTCTAAAACATCCCTATCTTACCACAACCTCATAAATTTCATCATTTTCTTTTACTGGTTTATCCACCTTAAGTCCAATTTCATCCCCTGCTTTCGCTTTTTGAACTGCCAGATGATCTTTTTGGATAGATTTTACCTCTTGTTCAAACTCTTGGTCATGTCCTGATATCTTTATTTTATCACCAACAAATAAAGGCTTAATAAGCTTTACTACAGCCACACCAATTTTGTTATAGTAATGTGTAATTTTACCGATTTTTTTATCCATTAAATATCACCTCCTCTCCTATATCCCCAAATTAATATAATACTGGAAAGAAAATGATTCAATATTAAAACTTAATACTTTTCCAAACATAACTTTTGGTTTTAATAAATAATCAAGAATAAAAGTAGATTTTACGTTAAAAATTTGTAAATTCAGCGGATTTAGAAGATTAAATATGGTTATTTTTCTATACGAATTGCTTTTCCTTTGATAATTGCTTGAGCAACTTTTTTATTTGCGCTACCTAAAATTCTAGCAAATGTCGGTTGGGATATTTTCATCTTCTTGGAGGCTTCGATTTGCTCTAACCCATCAACCTCATAGAGTTTCAAGGCTTCCAGCTCGTCAGACAACAGAACAATTTCCTCAAGCATCCTTAAGGGAATTCCTTGAGGCTTAAAATAATACACATTTGGTTTAAACCGCAAACAGCGGGGTATTCTTGGTCTTGGCATAATTTAGTATAATGTTTATTAAATCCCTACCTCGTCATACGATGCAATCTTGGACAAGGTAGGGATTTATTTACTCTTGCTTTCCCAAATCCGCAAGCTCTTTTTCCACATCTTCCATCTCTTCTTGCAGTGCTTTTTTGTAATCAGCAAGAGCTTTCTTCTGGTCTTGAGGACTAACAGGCCAATTCCAGCAAAAGTATCTACCCATACCTCGTCCCATACCAAATCTTCTTCTCCAACCCAAACCTAAACCGCAAGGCCCAAAACCTCTACCTGTCATTGGTCCTTGTCCCCTAGGACCGGTACCATCAAATCCTGGCATCTTTTCTCACCCCCCTTCTTAGTATTATATTGAATATGTATTCATAATAATAGCAAGGATCTTTTTTGTCAAGAGTCAAAATAATTTATTGTTTAACTAATAACTAAAGAGGGTACCGATTATTCCCAGTTTTTTAGTAGCGGTTCTAAACCAATTGTAGTAAAACAATCTTTTCTTATTCCCATTTCTTTTCTAAATTTAACAAAATCTCTTAAAGTAGAGTCATAAAATACTTTTCCTTCCGTCCTTATCCATTTTGCTCTTTCTTGGTCATTTATATTGTGTCCAACAAGACTGGTCCAATTTCTAGAAGCACGATGGTTAGCAAAATTATCTATACCTTCAAATCCAACTTCTACCCATAAAATTAACTCCATAACTAATTTACTGGCCAGTTTATAGAATTCTTCTTTTTCTTCCTTTTTCTGTCCATCTTCTTCCATGATATATAAACAGTCACGACAAGCATTTAACGCTTCATCTACCCTATAATAAGGAAAGCGTCTAACACCGCCAGTTTCTTGTGGCGCGCTGCAAAAATGCTCAAAAAGTTCTTCTTTAGATAAGTATCGTCTGATTCTAGACACTACGGGAATCATACTTTCATTAATTTCCACATTTTCTCCTATATAATTAGGGACAAAATTTTGTAATTCTCTATTCATATAAACTCATATTATATATCATTACACTTTATTCACCCTTATTCACCCTCCAGGTGATTTAGCTTGACACCTTCATACTATATTTCAATTTATCAAATTATTTTACTTGTGAATTATTTTTTAATTTAAGTTAAAATACTTCATATGAACTTATCAGTTGGGATAGTTGGACTTCCTAACGTTGGTAAATCAACCCTTTTCAATGCTCTTTTAAAAAAAGAGGTAGCTGATATTGCCAACTATCCATTTTGCACGATTGAACCAAATGTCGGCATTATTGAAGTACCAGATGACCGTTTGCCAATTATTGCAAAAATCGTAAACACAAAAAAAATCGTGCCTGCAGTTATTCAATTTTACGATATTGCTGGTTTAGTAAGAGGCGCATCCAAAGGAGAAGGATTAGGTAATCAATTCCTTTCTCATATCAGAGAAACAGCAATCATTGTAAATGTCGTCAGATTCTTTGAAAATGCGGATATTATCCACGTAGCCAATAAAATAAACCCAGCAGATGATATAGAAATTATTGAGGAAGAACTCATATTAGCCGATCTAGCTACTTTAGCTAAACAAAAGAAGCCTCGTATTAACGCTACTAAAGAAGAATTATTTACCTATGAAGTAATTAATTTATTAATGGCAGAACTTAACAAGGGGCAAACAGCTAGAAAATTAAATTTATCTACCGAACAAATCCAAGCTGTAAAACATTTAAATCTTTTGACTTTTAAACCAGTAATTTATGTCGTTAATGTCTCTGAACGTCAATTAGAAAATTATGAAGAGACAGAAAAAAAAATTTTAGAAATATTAAAATCACGCGGAGAAGAAAATTCTCCTTTTGTTATTATCGATGCCAAACTTGAAAATGAATTACTTGCGCTATCTGAAAATGAACAGAGGGAATATCTTAAACAATATAATCTTTCTTCTTCGGGACTAAACCGTCTGATTAAAAAGTCTTATGAGTGTTTAGGTCTTATCTCTTTTCTCACCGCTGGAGAAAAAGAAGTCAGAGCGTGGACTATAAAAAAAGGCACTTTAGCTCCTCAAGCAGCCGGTATAATTCATACAGATTTTGAAAAGCATTTCATCAAAGCAGATGTAATTCCCTATGAAACTTTTGTCGCATTGAATGGATGGACAAAAGCCAGAGAACAAGGCAAGGTGGAGACTGTGGGAAGGGATTACGAATTTCAAGGAAACGAGGTGGTAGAATTTAAAATCGGGATTTAGATTTTTTTCTTACTAATTTAGCCACATAAACAATTTCTCTAATTTCTCCATCTTCCCCTTCTATTTCATTACTTCCAGAAAGTCTAGCGTATTCGCGAAGATAATCAGATAAAGCAGCTGACAGTTCTTTTACTTCAGCCTGCATATTCTTTATCTTACTGACTAATTCAGCAGTATCAGGCCTTTTTAATATTTGTATTTTAGTCATTGATTTTATTTTATTTGCCTCTTTGGCTTTTTGCTCATGAAGTTTATAAGTAGAATCATTAGCAAGAATATCAGTAAGCATTTCTTTATGCTTTTTAAGTTCAACTTTTAGTCTTTCAATATTCTTATCATGACTTTTGATAAGTTTCTCAAGATCCAAAAGCACTCCAGCATTGTCAGTTTTATTAGCAACTGTTGTATTAGAAATATCCATATCTATCCAATATATAAGGAAAAAACTCTATAAATCAAGAGGCAAAACTTTTACTCTTGTTTTTAACAATTAACCAAGATAAAGAAAAAAAATAAAATACTAGATAAAATAAAACAAATAATCCTTCACTAGTATCTGAACGGAAAAAAACCGCTATTGTTCCCGCCAAAAAATAAAAAAGTGCCAAAAATATTCCTAAAGAAGTATTTTCCTTTCCCAAAAGAAAAATACTTATAGTGATTCCTATATTCATTCTATCAATCATCCCTTTTGTCAGATAAACAACGGAAAAAAGAAGAAGTAAAGTACCGCATAAAGCACAGATCCCAATCTTCTTTTTAAAATAACCAGTAAAACCTATAATTAACCCTGAAATAATAATTGTGATTCTTAATACATTCCAAAAAGTCGGTATAATCGGATAAAGAAAAACCCAGCTAGAAGCACGTGATGTTGAAACACTATTTTCCCAAAGACGAAAAAACATCATCTGAAAAACATACGGAATAAAGGGAACAAACCATATAAATGCCACCAAACCGGTAAAAACAATAAATAATATTAAATCCTGAATATATTTTTTTCTTTCCTCTATGATCTTTTTGATAAATACAGGTAAAAGAAATATTCCTAATCCTTTAAAAGCTATGGATAGTCCTAAAACAAACCCACCTAGAAAAAACCATACCCACTTCTTTTGAGAAAATGAGCAAAGTAATGCCAGCATCAATAACAATATTTCTATGCCTTTTTCTTCAGAAATAATTGTCCCCCAAGTAAGAATTATAGGAGAAATAGCAACAAGCATAAGCCCAGAAATAATTTTCAAAGATTGCTCAAAAAGATTTTTTTCTTGCCAGTAAATAACAACCATAAAAAATGCTACGGCGGAAAGTAAACTGTCAAAAAAAGCAAAGACAAGTCTATAAAATATAGGCTTATGATTTATTAAACTTAGACTACCAAAAAAAAGCAGATTTAACGGTAAATTACTACCGGCATAATTATTCCACCTATCTTGCGTTTTTTTAAACCAGTCATTTTTTGTTTCTTCCCTTAACCTTTCCCTGATCTCTACTTTGTCTTTGTGATTGTAAGGATTCACATGGTTTAGAATAAGCGCTCCACCTGCACGGTATATTTCTAAATCAAGCTGATCTGCCAAATCAACAGGTTGAATAATAAGAACAACACGCAAGATAAAAGCGAGAATAAATACTAATGAAGAAATAAAAAGCGTCTTCCAAATATACATATAAATAATAATAACTGACTTAGAAAATAAGACTCAATGCTTTACAATTTTATTTACAATTATATTTACAATTTGTATTTTACAGTTCGTCTATATAACCAATATAAGAAAGGTTTCTATATCTTTCTCCTCTAATAAATTTACAATAAACTTTACAATTATTGACCTTTTCTGATAAAATATACTTATCATGTTTACTCCTAAATATAAGCTTTCTACGAAACTAGTCAGCAATATTTCACAGATAGAAAGAATTTATGGTCAATTAGAGGCTCTCAAGATTCCCAAAAGCCTGGAAATAAACTTAATGCGTAACAACATGTTGCAGTCTTCTTATGCTTCAAATAAAATCGAAGGCAATCCTTTAACACTACCTGAAGTCACTAACCTCATTTTGGATGACCGTATTCCGACAAATAGAAGTGAAAAGGAAGTAGTCAATTATTTTAATCTTCTTAAAAAATTGCCTGATTATAAGGATAAACCTTTTTCTCTTCCACTTATGCTTGAAATTCATAAAAACCTACTCGATGGTATTGACAAAAGCGCCGGCACCATCCGCAACAGCATGGTTATTGTAGGTAAATATAAAAAAGAGGCAGGTGACGTATCCCTTAAAGTTAAGCATTCTCCACCATTTCATAAAAGAGAAAAAATAAAAAAAGCACTTTTATCACTTTTTGATTGGGTTAATCTTAAAAATGAACTTCAAGCCGTAATTTTAGCTGGTATATTCCATCACCATTTTGTCTATATTCACCCATTTGAAGACGGCAATGGAAGAGTATGCAGACTGTTAACTGCTCTTATTTTTATAAAAAAAGGTTATCTAATCAACCGATATTTTATTCTTGACGATTACTATGATATCGACCGTACTCAATATTCAGATATGCTGCATACTGCTGACAGCGGAGATAAAACGCAATGGCTAGAATACTTTTCTGAAGGCATGCTACATTCTCTCAAAAGCGCTCTTTTCAAGTATGAAAACGCGATAAAACTTCTTGCTCGTGAAAATAGACCAACTCCGAAAGAAAAAGAGGTACTTGATTTTATCGAAAAAAATCTTGAGGCGACCTCCACCGAGATAGCCAAAGAATTAGGCGTTTCTCGTCAACAGGCTCATAATCTTCTACGTTCACTGGTTGAAAAAGGAATACTTGAAAAAAAAGGCGCTACCAAATCCAGTTATTATTACATAAAATAAAAATAAAAATCCTCCAATAGACCATCATAGACGAAGTATTAAACCTATCTTTTATAAAAAGATATATTGAATATATATGAAATCAAAAGGATTTAGTGCGATATATATCTTACTTATTTCACTCTGTATTTTTGTATTTGTGGGAATCGGATATGACAGAAAATAGACCAGATTCTTTCTCGCCATATTTGTGATTTGACCATAAACTACAAACATTCGGTTTCAAATATATTAAGTACCCCCAGCCGGATTCGAACCGGCGGTTTACTGGCTGAAAACCAGTCGTCCTAGGCCGCTAGACGATGGGGGCTTTATAAGACGATTTATTATATCTTTTTTAAGGGGTAATTGACAAATATCGATATTTGCTATTTTTTCTTTTTATCGTCCTTTTCATTTATCTTATACCGGAGACTTTTAAGGATATTCTTTGCTTCTTCTTGTCCTCCTAAACCGAAAGCTAGTCCAAAAGCCAAAACTAACATAGCGACTATACCTGTAAAAAGTATTTTTACAAGATCTGCGGCAACACCTAGTTGTGTTAAAATTATCAAGGTAGTGAAAAAAATAATTGAGTATCTACCTATGGTTGCTAAAAGCAAAGATTCTTTATTACCTAACCCTCTTACACCATGTCGTACAATATCAGAAGTGAACCTAGCAGCTATCAGACCGGCAAGTCCAATAATCACAGCCACAAATACGTTAGGTAAGAATAAAAGAAGCTGACTAAGCACCTCGCCGACTTTTGGCACTCCCCAAATTTCTACAGCTGACATAAGAAAAAAGAAAATTACTATCCATCTTGCTATTTCGGCAATAATCTTTGGCCAAACAGCTACTTCTTTTTCTTTAACCAAACCTGTTACCTCAAGCCAACGAGAGATTCTAAAATATTTGAAGATAATTGCAATAAGATCCTTAATAAGCGAAGCTACAACTAAACCTATAAAGAAAACGAGAAAACCTGCCACTAATTTAGGAAGGTAAGAAGATATCACTTCTGAAGTTGAACTTATAAATGTTCCTATTGCTTGGTTGAGGAATTCCATAAATCACCGGCAAAATTAAATATCTCTTCTAATTGTATACTGTTATTCCCATGATGTAAAGCATAAGCTGTTCCCGCGTTGGCAAATCTAGCGGAATAGATAGGATTACCAGTTATTCTGTACATAAAAGCAAAAAAAGCGGCGAATCTGTCTCCTGCTCCGGTAGGATCGTTAATTTGCCCTATTTTATATGCCGGTAGATGCTCACCTTTGCCATTTATAAATATGGTACAACCCTCTATATTTTCTGTAACCACTACTATAGGTGCTTTTTTATCATTTTTTGCCATACTCCATTTTTTTCCGTAAAACAAAGCGTTTATGATATCTTCATCAGAAAAAATGATAATGTCAAAATCTCCTTTTATCATTTCTATATCATGGTCTACTAGACTATCATCTCTCCTTAAGACTTTTCCATCTCTGGCAATCCGCCGACTCCAACCTTGAATTAAACCAACTTTTGTGCTGTCAGAGAAATTTTTACAAATTTCAGAAACTAATTCTGTTGAAACAGGTCGAAGAGGAGTTATAAATAAAATTTCTTGGTTTTCTGTGATTAAGAATCCAGTTAGACTTATTTCCTTTAATGTTGGAAAAGCACTACAGTCATTAAGCTCAGCAAATTGGGTTCTGACACCATTCTCGTAGATATTTCTGTATACCATACTTCTCTCACTCGTTGGTTTAGAACGAATAAGAGTTAAATTTGGAGGAAGCATTTCTTCTGGATAATCAAGACCAATAGATGATACTGCTTTAACTTTTATATCTAGTTTGTTATAAACTATAGCAATATAATAACCTGGTCCTCCCGGTTTAAAACCAGAAAATGTTTCATCTTTAGGCAAATCCCCCCAAACCATTGTTTCTTTTGGTCTCCTTTCTATTTCTAAAAATTCTGGAATAGGCATATTACTCTATTAAAAAGTAATATTTTGAAAATGTTTAATTTCTGGATGATTTTTTGAGTGGAAACTTACACTTATTAAATCAATCCGCATAGAAACATCACTTAGATTTTTCACCAGTTTATAATACTCTACATATTTAAGCAGATTTCGCAGTTTCCAAGGGGTTATTGCTTCTACTGGCAAACCGTAAGCATTAGTTTTTCTAGTCTTTACTTCTACAAAAATTAACGTTTCACCTTTTTTTGCCACAATATCAATATCTCCATATCTTTTTTTGAAATTTCTTTCAATAATAGTATAACCGTGATTCGCGAGATAAAAAGCGGCTATTTCTTCTCCTTTTTGGCCAAGAAGAAAATTATTGCTTTTTTTCATGAGGTTTTAATTCTTTGGAAGATCCGTCTATATCCTCTTTTATTTTTCCCTTTTTTGCCTGCTTTTGCTTTTTCTCGTTTTGATTTGCTTTTGTTTTTTCTTTTAACTTTTCTACTTCTTTACCGCTTTTTGTGCGAAGATAATATAATTTAGCCCTTCGCACTTTCCCAGTTTTTTTAACTTTTATACTCTTGATCCATGGACTATTTAGCGGAAAAATACGTTCAATTCCTATGCCAGCCGTACCAATTCTCCTTACGGTAAAAGATTTACCTTCTCCATGACCTTTTATTGCTATTACTATTCCTTCAAAAATCTGGACTCTTTCCCTTATTTCTTCTTTTACTTCCCTTTTTGCTTTACCTGATACTTTTTCCTTTTCAATCAACTTATAATGTACCTCTACAGTATCGCCTACATGAAATATTGTCTCTAAATGTTTAGCAAAATTTGACATATGGGGAATTGTAGCAAAATAAAGCTCCTGTTACAATAGGATTTATAAAGTGGTTGAAGAGTGCTTTTGCTGTTGATATAATCTGATAATCAATCCGCAAGGGCCCGTAGCTCAATGGTAGAGCAGCAGCCTTTTAAGCTGTTGGTTGAGCGTTCGACTCGCTCCGGGCTCACCAGATTATAAATTTTGCTTTTTAGCTTATTAATACGCTCCATTAAACTCCCGAGGTTGTATTTTCCGAGGTTGTATTTTTGTACTAATTATTAAAAATTAAATCTTAATCATATGAGTAAATATCAATTATCGCGGTATTATCAGTTGAAAAAAAGATAATGGCGTATTATCTTGGAAAAACAGAGGTTAGGCCAACAGATGAGGAAAATAGCGAGTATGTCAAGCTGTTTAATCTTTATGTCTGGAATGTCAAAGACTCAAACGAACCGGAAAGGAGTTGGAATGGATACGCTGATTAATCACATCCTTATCTTGCTTGGCTGTTTTTGGCATATTATAGTTTTGATTGTTGTTATCAGTTTTATTGAAAGGAGGTTGAAGAAGTAACAAATTGCTTACTGGCCGCTGGAGTGAGTAAATTATACTTGCTCCGGCGGCTTTTTTTGTGGTCCTTTATGTTATATTCCCCCGCTAACAAAATTTAGTATATAATACTTCTTAGCGGATTGTTGAAAAAAGGTTCTAATTTTATTCACTAGTCCACTCAAAAATGGTAATTTTTATCAATGGATCAATAAATTCAGGCAAGTCAACTGTCTCCAAAATAATAGCTAAAAAATTAACCAATACCGTAATTCTGGAGATCGATACATTAAGAAAATTTATTCACTGGTTACCGTTAGAAAAATCAATACCCATAAATCTTGAGAATGCTTGTTTGCTAATAAAAAACTTTGACAAAAATAATATAAATGTAATTGTCCCCTATCCAATTTCCCAAAAAAATTACGATTTAATTATGAAACTTCTTAAGGGTTTGAAAACAAAAATTTATTTTTTTACTTTAGATCCATCCATTAATATTGCTTTAACAAATCGCGGGAATAGAAAATTAAGCGTCTGGGAAAAAAATAGAATTAAACATCACTACCGAATTGGTATCCACAGGCCGTCTTTTGGAGAGATCATTAATAACTCAAATGATAAACCCGAAGAAACCGCAAAAAAGATCATAAGTAAACTCAGTTAGTAAATCAATGCAGCAAGCACTAAATTACTATTTGTAAACAGGCTTTTATATTCGTGATTTTGTTATTTTAACTTCTTATGTTTTATTTATTAAAAGTTAGTATAATAAAAATAAATATGAAAACATGGGAATATGAAGATCTAAAAATTTACTGTGAGGATTTTCTCAAAGCTCCAATTAACGAAAACTCTGTTGATTTACTTGTAACTTCTCCTCCGTATAACGTCGGAATTGAATACGGAGATTATAAAGATGGTAAGTCTTACAAAGAATATCTCGAATTTTCAGCTGGCTGGTTCAAACAAGCACTAAAAGTATTAAAAGAAGACGGCCGAATGTGTCTTAATATTCCACTTGACAAAAACAAAGGTGGACAAAAAAGCGTTTGTTCTGATCTTACATTTTTAGCAAAAAAAGTAGGATTTAATTACCATAGCACGATTATTTGGAATGAAGGAAATATATCAAGGCGAACTGCTTGGGGATCTTGGTTGTCTGCTAGAGCTCCTTATGTTATTGCTCCCGTCGAGGTTATTGTCGTTTTATATAAAAAATCTTGGAGAAAGCTTGCTTATGGAAAAAATGATATAACTAAACAGGAATTTATGGATTGGACTAATGGGGTTTGGACTTTTACAGGTGAAAGTAAAAAAAGAGTTGGTCATCCAGCCCCCTTTCCAATAGAACTTCCAAGACGTTGTATTAAATTATTTTCTTACGTTGGAGATACTGTTTTAGATCCATTTTTAGGTAGTGGGACAACCTTAATCGCTGCCTATATGAATAAAAGAAAAGGCATAGGAGTGGAAATCGACCCAAAATATTTTGATTTATCTGTAAAAAGAATTAAGGATACTTGTAATCTTGAGCAATTAAAAATTAGTAATTTGGATTATAATAATAGATCTTATGTCAAAACAGCAGTTGCAGTTGTCTAAATCTAAAGATAAAGTTTCTCAAAATGATTTAATAATTGAATATTTCAAGAAAAACCCACATCGCGATATCCCTCATCCTGAAATAGTTGACTGGGCAACTGCAGAATTTCTTAAAAGAACAGGTAAAGTTTTTCGTGATCCTGATCGCCAAATTCGTCATCTGCATCAAATTGGATTATTAGTAAAAGTAGCAAAAGGAGTTTATCGCTATGATCCCGAGTCTTCTAAAATTCGTAACCTTTATGAGTTTACTCCTGCTCTAAAAGAGGCAATTTTCAAAAGAGATAATTATCGTTGTGTAATCTGTGGTCGGGGAAGGAAAGAAGGAGTTGAGCTTCATGTTGATCATATTAAACCAAGAGATTTGGGTGGTTTAGCCACACTTGAAAACGGCCAAACACTTTGTAGTCAACATAATTTTTTGAAAAAGAATTTCAGGCAAACAGAAACAGGAAAACGGTTATTTATAAGACTATATGAATTGGCAAAAAAGGAAGGTAATAAGGCCTTACTAAAATTTTGTACAGAAATATTAGAGGTTTTTGAAAAAAATAATATCAATGGTCATATTGAGTGGAAAAAATGAGGATTATGAATATAAGTTTTCTTGTTTTACTCATAATATATGAAATATGATCTGTTTTTTTGGTGGTCGATAGTTTCTACAATATTAGGTTTATTTTTTCTTATAATTTCAATCTGGCAGTTTTTAGAGGGACGAAAACAAAAAGAAAGAAATACGGCACAAGTCAAGATATGGATGCAAAATGCTAATGGTATCGCCCAAGCATTAATGAGAATTGTTCAAGATAATTTAGAAAAAAGATATTCAACAACAAATGATGTTTGTAATTCTGTTTGGTCTGTTCATTCAACAATATTTGCTCTTTATCAATCACTTTATGAAGAACGGTGTGTAACCGAAGAGGAATATAAAAAGCAACAAAAAGAGATTATGGATGAATTAAAAAAAAGACAAACAAAAACAAACATAGAAATTCAAAAAAGTGGAAATTCTAAAAAGGAATAGTCAAAATTTAGGTTGGTTACAAATTGATATTCCTTTCAAAAACATTATAAACTCATCTATTATAGAGTTCGAAAGAAGACAACGGAGGTTCACCAGATTATAAATTTTGCTTTTTAGCTTATTAATACGCTCCATTAAACTCCCGAGGTTGTATTTTGGTTGTATTTTTGTATTTTGAAAATTGTATTTTTATTTTGAAACAGTTAGAAAAACAGTAATTTCAGTTTTTCATAACAAACAATTATAATATTATAGCGATGAAGCTCGCCTGGATTGTCTCGGCATATAGTCGGGGCTGATAGCTTCTACTATTAAAAATGTAGAGGCTTTTTTTATAGGAAACTTATGGAAATGAGATTGAAAAACGATACAGCTATTAAAGTTGAAAATTATCTAAATACTTTAAGCTTACTTTCTGCAGTTAAGCTAAACGATTCCTTAACAAGGAGGATTTCTTCTTTAAAAGATAGATTCAAAAATAAAACATTCCAATTGGTTATCCTTGGTCAATTTAAACGAGGAAAAACATCGCTTATCAATTCGCTTTTTGGAGAAGATTTATTACCAACGGCAATTGTACCTTTAACCTCTATCGTTACCATAATCAAATATGGTAAGAAAGAAAAAATAATAGTTTCCTTCTTAGATAGCAAAAAGATTGAGATTAAACGTTCCAATCTCTCAGATTACATCGTAGAATCAAAAAATCCTAAAAACGAAAAGGGTGTTGACCATGTAACATTTGAATATCCATCAGGTTATCTTAAAAATGGGTTGCAAATTATCGATACTCCCGGGGTTGGTTCTGTTTATAAACATAATACTGATGTTGCTTATGAATTCGTCCCAAAAGCAGATGCCGGAGTTTTCGTGGTGACTGCTGATCCTCCGATAAGCGATTCTGAACTGCAGTTTCTAAAATCTATTAAAGATTATTTAGCCAAAATCGTCTTTGTCCAAAATAAAATAGATCAGGTTGAAGAAAAAGACCGTTTAGAATCCTTAGAATTTACTAAAAAAGTTATTGAAGAAACTGTAGGCAAAAAAGGGCCCCAATTTTATCAAGTTTCAGCAAAATTAGGGCTTGAAGGAAAAAAAGAGCGTAACCAGAATAAGCTTGATAAAAGCAAAATACTAATATTTGAAGACAACCTCAATCAACTGTTTATCAAAAGAAAAGAACAGGTTTTATTACTTTCTATTGTTTACAAACTTATACCTTTAATTCATGAGATTGAACTAGAATTACAAATTGAAAAACAAGCTTTACAATTTTCTGCTGACGAATTAAAAGAAAAGGCAAAAATATTCAGTAAAGAGGCAGAAAAAATTAAACAGGAAAAAGAAGATGATAGTTATATCCTTCAAGGCCAAGCAGAACGCCTAGCTAAGCAAGTACTGATCGATGATATAGAATCCTTAAAAGAAAAAACGATTCCCCAACTTATGGAATCATTTGCAAAATTTTTTAAAGAAAAACAACACTTGCCTGGACAAGAACTATCTAAACAATTTGATACCTTTTTAGAAAAATCTATCAAAAACATCTTTAATAGTTGGAGAAAAAAAGAAGAGCAAAAACTACAAGAATCTCTTGAGTCTATTATTGCTAGATTTTCAGACCAGACAAATCAATATATTCAAAAAATTATCGAATTATCGGCTGATCTTTTTAACCTAAAATTAGAAAAATTAAAGACTGATTCAAGCTTAACCGAAGAAGTCGAGTTTAAGTTTTCTTTTGATGAATATCAGGTAGATATTGACTTTTATACCCCTCTGCTAACAAGGCTGCCTAAATTTATTTCCAATAAACTACTTTATAGCAAGATGAAAGATGATGTTTTACAACAGTTTGATCGTCATTGCGGACGAAGCCGACATTATTTTCATGAAAGACTTATGAAAAGCATTTATGAATATATGACGCTGCTTGATGAAACGCTTGAACAAACGATAACAGGGATAGAAAAGGCTCTTTCAAAGGCGCTATTAGAAAAAAAGGGGAAAGAAGAATATCAGGACAAGGTAAAAGCAGAAATTATTAAACAAGAAAAAACATTATTACAAATAAAAAATGAAGTTGAGAAAATCATTCCTCAATTGCAAGAAGTAAATTAGTTCTTATGCAATTTAATCCTATTTTATTAGTGATTAGTTTAGTATTTAGCCCTATTGCTGCCGCTATGGCTTTTCTTATCACTTACGGAGAATACTCGCGACACTATACAGATAAAAAAATGCCGTTAAAATTTAGCTTGGAAGCCGCAATAATAACATTTATTATCTTTGGAGTAATATCTTTCCTTATTGGTTTAGTTTTCGGAAATATCAAATAATATGTCATGAAAATAGAATCAAAAAATCCCAAGGCTATGTTTCTTATCTTATTTTATCGACATAAGAATTGCTCCGAAAACTACAAAGATTGCTCCAAATAAAGACTTTAGCGTCAATTTTTCACCTAAAAAAATTATTGCGAATATCAGTACAAAAATTACGCTAAGTCTGTCTATTGATACCACTCCTGAAGCCGGACCATTTTTTAAAGCAAAAAAATAAAAAAGCCAAGAAAGGGCGCCCGCTATCCCAGAAAGAATAATAAATATTATTGCTTTATTATTAAAACTTCCTAAATGGTTAAATTTACCAAAAAAAACAGCTACCAAAACCAGAAAAACCGCCATAACTATCGCTCTTATTGCAGTAGCCAAAGTTGTATCTACTCCGCTTATGCCTATTTTACCTAAAATTGCTACCAAAGCAGCAAAAATAGCAGAAAATAACGCAAAAATTATCCATGTAGGCATACATTTAAATTATGCCATAAAATTTTTACCAGGCAAAGAGAGGGAAATTCAAAGCGAATTTTCTTATTTCCGGTTTTAATCTCTTAATTATCTTATTATTTGTTATTTCTTTTTTGAAATATTCAAGATAAATTTTACGCTTTGTTGGATCTTCCGGCAGACGATAGCCTCTAATTGCCTGTATTATCTCCGCTATCCAACCAGCAATCTTAACCATTTCTTTTTCCTTCATACCACGAGTTGTAAGCGCAGGAGTGCCTAATCTTATACCTGAAGGATAAAAAGGGGGGAAAGATTCACCTGGAATCGTATTTTTATTCACGGTAATACCAGCTTTTTCTAATGCACACTGGACAAGATAACCTCCGCCTCCTCCAAAAAATGGAGACAAATCAACTAAAATCATATGGTTTTCTGTACCATTACCTATAAGTTTCAAGTTATTAGCTTTTAATTTTTCTGCCAGTGTTACAGCATTTTGCACCACTTGCCGGCCATATTTAATAAACTTTGGAGATTGCGCCTCTTTCAGACAAACTGCAATTGCTGAAATTATATGATCATGCGGTCCACCCTGTAATCCAGGAAAAACTGCCTTATCTATCTTTTCCGGTAAAGCACTATCTTTTTCACAACCTTTTTTCGTCACCATAATTATTGCTCCCCTAGGCCCACGAAGAGTTTTATGGGTAGTTGTAGTAATAATATCTACGTATGGAACCGGAGATATGTGAACGCCAGCTAATACTAATCCAGCAATATGAGCAATATCGGCGGCTAAATAAGAATTTGTTTTTTCAGCTATTTTAGCTAATTCCTTAAAAGGAAATTCATATACATAAGCTGTCGCACCAACCCAAATAAGCTTAGGTTTATGTTGTAAAACTAATTTTTCAAGCTCAATAAAATCAATTACGCCATCATTTTTTCTTATGTGATAAGGAACGCTTTTATAAAATATCCCTGTAGCACTAACTTTCCACCCATGAGTCAAGTGACCGCCATGAGTAAGATCGAGTCCCATAATGGTGTCACCGGGTGCACACGTAGCCATGTATACCGCCAAATTAGCCGGCGAACCAGAATACGGCTGGACGTTTACATATTCTACTGCAAAAAGTTTTTTTGCCCGTGCAATTGCTATTTTTTCTATCTCATCTATATATTGATTACCACCATAGTAGCGCTTACCGGGATAACCTTCTGAATATTTATTGGTAAGAACCGAACCCGTCGCTTCTAACACTGCAGGAGATACATAATTTTCCGAAGGAATCATTTCTAGACATTCCAATTGTCTTTTTGTCTCTTTTTCTATCCATAATGCAGTTTCTTTATCTATTTTTTTTATATGTGATATTGAAAGCATAGACTTCTATCGTTACTTTCTAATCAAACAAGCAGAAATGAATTCTAAAAATAAAGGATGGGGATTTAATGGTCTGGCTTTAAATTCGGGATGAAACTGTGTTCCAACAAAAAATGGGTGATTTGGCAATTCTATTGCTTCAACCAGTGTTCCATCAGGCGAAACTCCGGAAAAAACTACTCCTTTTTCTTCAAATAATTTTTTATATTCATTATTAAATTCATAACGGTGACGATGTCTTTCTGCAACTTCTGGCAATTTATAAAGCGTGTTTATTCCCTGTTTTGTCCATTTTTCGTAAGCTCTGCTAATTATCGAATCTCTTTTGAGCACACACGGCCAGGCTCCTAAACGCATAGTAGCGCCATATTGTCTTTTTGCTAAATATTCTTTCTGATTTGGCATGATATGTATTACTGGATGTTTTGTGTTTGGATTAACTTCTTCTGTGTGAGCATCACTTAAACCACAAACATTTCTAGCAAATTCGATTACAGCAACCTGCATCCCAAAACAAAGACCTAAATATGGTATTTTATTTTTTCTTGCAAAAGAAGCAGTGGCGATTTTTCCTTCTATGCCACGACTTCCCCATCCTTGGGGAACTATAAGACCATCAAAACCATTTAAAACTTCCTGCTCACCTTTTTTTTCTATATCTACTGAATCTATCCAAATAATCTCCGGCTTGACACCCTGCCACCAACAAGCTTGTTTAACCGCCTCCATCACACAGACATAGGAATCCTCCAGGGAAAAATCGCCACTGCGGAAATACTTCCCAACGATACCTATTTTTAGATTTTTCCTGACATTATTAATTTTTTGATTAAATTTTTTCCAATCAGTTAGATCAACGCTTTTTCTCACCAATCCCAACTTACTTAAAATCCTATCTGTAATACCTTGCCTTTCAAGATATTCTGGCACTTGATATATCGAGGGTAAATCCGGATTTGAAAAAATATCTTCAATATTTATCGAACAAAAAGTCGCAATTTTTTCCTTACGTGTTTTATCTATATCTTTGACTGCGCGACCAATAATAATATCAGGTTGAATACCCGCCATATGAAGAAGCTGCACTGAAGTTTGCACTGGCTTAGATTTAAGCTCTCCTAAAGACGGAGGAAGAGGAAGATAAGCCACATGGATATTAAGAACATCATTTCTATTTTTCAGGGCCAGCTCTCTAGCCGCCTCAAGAAACATAGCATTCTGATATTCACCTGCTGTTCCACCAATCTCCAAAATTACTATTTCAGCTTTACTTCTTTCTGCAAGAAGTTTTAACCTTCTTATGATTTCACGGGGAATATGAGGAATTGTTTCGACACAAATACCGTTGTATTCAAGTCTTCTTTCCCTTTCTATAACAGAAAGATATACTTGACCGGCAGTCATGTAGTTAAATTTTGAAAGATTTTCATTGATAAAACGTTCGTAATGACCTAAATCCTGATCTGTTTCGAGACCATCCTCTGTAACAAAAGTTTCACCATGAATAATGGGATTCATCGTTCCTGCGTCATGATTAAGATAGGGATCAGCTTTAATAGGAGCCACTTTGTATCCTGCAGCTTTAAGAAGAAGAGCAAGCGAGGCAGCAGTTATCCCTTTGCCAAGCCCTGAAATCACACCACCTGAAATAAAGATATATTTAGTCGGCATGTTATAAGTTAACAAAAAAGAGACGACTATGTCAACGGGGAAAGGAATTTAGCTCTTTTGGCTAGATACTCTCTACCTTTACCTACGGTGGTATTGATAGGAACTCCCTTTTTGCAAAGAGGACAGTCCTTTTCCTCCCACGCCTGCATTTTTATCTCGGCAAGCGCAGTATAAGAAACACCTATTGTTTGAGAATTAATATTTTCTGGATCCCGATTAACTAATGCACAAACTGCGATAACCTTTCCACCTGCTTGTTTAACACTCTCAACTACTTTCATTACAGAACCACCCGTTGTCGTGATATCCTCAACTATCAATACTCTTTTTCCTTCAATCAATTTGTCATAGCCTCTGGTAAATATTTGACTTTTATCAGGTGTCTTTTCTGTATAAACACCTAAAACTTCTCTATCTGTTAGCTCTGATAAATGATAAGCTGTCCATTGGGATAAAATAATTCCACCAAGAGCTGGTGCGGCAACAACTTCAATCTCTTTATCCTTAAATCGCTTAGCAATCTCCCGGCAAATACTAGATATTTCTTTAGTATGCGGATATATAGCATCCTTATTAAGATACGCCTCCCCATGTTTTCCAGATGTATAAACAATATGACTACCAGTTATATATCCACCGTTTTTTTTAAATATAGTTAGAATATCTTCTCCAGTCATAACTATCTCCCTCTACACTTATTAATTTCCTCTTTTAATTTTTTTGCTTCTTCCTTTGCTTTTTGGGCAAAATCAGCATTCTTTCCAGCAAAAATAATTTTACGAGAAGAATTGATAATGGCATTCACACCATTTTTATCAACTCCTGCTCTAATGGTTTTTTCTATATCCGCACCTTGAGCGCCAATACCAGGAATCAATATTGGCATTTCACCAATAATACGTCGTACAATATTTAGTTCTTCTGGGTAGGTAGCACCTACCACCACACCACAGTTACCGTTGTAATTCCAATCTTTGACGATTTTTTCTGCAATTATCTGATAAAGCAGTCTACCATTTATTTTAATATCTTGTAATTCTCCTGCTCCAGGATTAGAAGTTCTACAAAGAATAATTGCTCCCTTGTCAGCCCTATCCAGAAATGGCCTAAGCGCCTCTTTTCCCAGATAGGGATGTAAAGTTATCGCATCTGCCCCAAGAAAATCATAGGCAAATTTCACATAATTTTCATTTGTACTGCTAATATCTCCTCTTTTGGCATCAAGTATAAGGATTATTTCGGAATATCTATCCTGTAAATAATGAAATGTTTTTCTCAAAGCTTCTATACCTTCTTTTCCTTCTGCTTCATAGAATGCACTATTAGCTTTATAAGCGCATACCAGATCGACTGTCGCATCAATAATGGCTTTGTTAAATAAAAAAATTACCTCATCGATTTTTTTTTCTTTCTCTTTAAGATGTTCAGGTATTTTATCAAATTCACTATCTAATCCAACGCACAATAAACTATTATTTTTTTTGAAAATATTCTTTAGCTTAGTTTTAAAATCCATATTTTGCACTCTTTTTTCTTTATTTTTCTATTTTTACTTTTTAACCTTGATTCTTATGCGCGACTCCTACCAAATCTTTCAGATTTTTTATCCCTGTTTTATCAATATATTCACTAAGTCCTAGTTTTAACTCATCATAAACTTTTATACCTTTAAGATAGGTTGCTGTGCCTACTCCTACTAGCGTTGCTCCAGCCATCATCATCTGCACTACATCCTGCCATTTGGTAACGCCACCCATACCAATAATAGGAATTTTTACCGCTTCATATATTTCATAAACACAACGCACAGCAATCGGGAAAATTCCCGGTCCAGAAACACCGCCCTTTTTTGCTCCCAAAACTGGCTTTTTTTTATTGATATCAATTATCATACCAGGACCAACAGTATTGATCGCGACAATTCCATCAGCTCCACCATCCTCACATCCTTTGGCAATCTCAGCAATATTGGACACGTTTGGTGAAAGTTTTGCCAAAATAGGAATATCAGATGATATCTTTTTTACTTCTTTTATCACCTTATTAGCCACTTTAGAACTCATGCCTAAACACTCTCCAAATTCATCTTCTACATTTGGACAAGAAAGATTAAGCTCAATAAAATGAGGCTTAATGGTAACTATCTTCTCAACCAAAAACAAAAATTCTTTTATCTTGGTTGCAAACAAACTAACAATGATAGGCGTGCCTTTATTTTTATTTTCTTCCAGAAAATTTGCTATTTCTTTGCTTCCGTTAATTATACCGGCATTTCTAAGACCAACAGAATTTATCACCCCACAATCGTATTTCCAAACTCTAGGCAAAGGATTCCCTTCCCGTCTTTTATAAGTCAAAGATTTAAGAGTAACTCCACCAGCTCCAGCTTCAATTGCTCTTTTATGTTCAGAAATCTCGTTAATTATACCGGAAGGAAGAATAAAAGGATTAGGAAAATTAATACCTAAAAATTCTATTTTTAACTCTGCCATATAATTATTTTCTTATAGCAGATAAATAACTAAATTTCAATCTGGAAAAATATTTCTGCCGAATCCTTGCTGTACAAATACTTTTCCTTCAGAAAATACCTTTTTCCCGTGAAGATATACGTTTTTTACTTTCCCCCTTACTTTCCAGCCGTTAAACGGACTCCATCCACATTTAGTCTTGAGATTTTTGTTTTCAATAAGATATTCTTCATCCGTATCTATTTGAATGTAAGTTTTTGCATTTTGTTGATAATCAAATATTTTTTGCGGATTAATATTAATCAATCTCACTAGATTATCAATGGTCATTTTCTTCTCCCAAACAGAGTTTAATAATAAAGGTAAAATTGTTTCTAACCCTGGTACTCCACTTGGAGGATTAAGTCCTTTTTTCTCAAAGATAGTATGAGGGGCATGGTCTGAAGCAATACAATCAATCTTATCAATATTTTTCCAGAGAAATTCCTGATCATCCTTTGTTGCCAAAGACGGTCTTACAATTCCGAATCCATTTAAAAGTTTCAAATGATCTTTAGTTAAAAAAAGATGATGGGGAGTAACGTCGCAAGTTAAATTAAGTTTATCTTTTTTTGCTTCGAGTATCTTTTCTAAATCTTTTTTTGTTGCCACATGAGTAATATGTACCTTATTGCCTGTTTTTCCGCAAAGATCAATAACTAAATTTATCTTTTCTCCTTCCGCATGTACTACAATTACTTTATTTTTGGGCCACAACCGAAAAATTTTTTCAAGTATTTTTTCATCATGAATAAATAAATTACCTGTTGTATCATTTAGGTATATCTTCAAGCCAACTATCTTATCAATTACTTTTTCAAATTGATCAAGATTTTTTCCGTCTGTACCAAAATATAATCCATAATCACAAAGAGATTTTTTCTTTGCAATTTCAATTTTCTCTACTAGTTTTTCATAAGTTAAAATTGGTTCTTGATTATTGGGCATGTCAAAGACTGTAGTTACACCACCAGCTAATGCTGCTAAAGTGCCTGTATAAAAATCCTCTTTATCTGTTTGTCCAGGATCACGAAGATGAACATGTATGTCAATTATGCCCGGCAAATGGAGAAAATTGCTCATTATTGCTTGTTTAATATCAAATCTAAAAGAGCCATTCTTACATACATACCGTTCTTCATCTGTTCGCTAAAATATAAAGCCCGCTTATCCATATCAATGCTTTCATCTATTTCTACAACCCTTGGTAAGGGATGCATAATCACTGCGGTTTTTTTTACTTTTTTTGATAAATTTTTATCTAGCGTATAAATACCTTTTACTTTTTCGTAATCAGATAGATTTCTAAATCTTTCTTTTTGTACCCGCGTCATATAAATTACATCAAGATTATCTATCTCTTCATCAAAAAATACAGTCTCCTTAAAATATACACTTTCCTTTTTCAGTTTAACAATTAATTCTTTAGGCATCCGTAAACTAGAAGGGGAAATAAGAACGAATTTTTTAACTCCTAATTTTAATAAAACCCGCAGCAATGAATGGACTGTTCTGCCATAGAGTAAATCACCTATTAAACCTACCGTAAGATCTCTAAATGATCTAAAGTGTTTACTAAGCGTATAAGCATCAAGAAGAGCCTGCGTAGGATGTTCACCAATTCCATCACCAGCATTAATCACGGGAACAGAGGCATATTTTGCTACTTTTTCTGCGGATCCGACATCATTATGTCTTAATATAATGATATCTGCATAAGAAGAAAAAACTCTTGCTGTATCTGCTAAGGTTTCTCCCTTATCTACAGAAGTGTTTTTCATACCATTTAAAGGTATTATTCCCCCGCCTAATCTTTGCATTGCTGTAATAAATGAAGAGAAAGTACGAGAAGATGGTTCATAAAATAAAGCTGCCATGATTTTTCCCTTTAGTCTTTCGTCTCCACCATTTTTTTTGACCAATCTTAACATCTGATCAGTCTTAGAAAAAAGAAAATAGATATCTTGCTTTGTTAGAGATTCAATGCTAATCAGGCTTTTATTAAAAAAATTATTTATCATTGGTTTTTATATTCAATAGTATTAAGATATTCGTTCCATGATTTTATTTGTAGCATGTCAGGATTATATTTGGCAAGCGCTTCTACAAAAAGATTAGCAATAGTTGCTTTGGTAAAAAGAGGAATATTAAGATCTACAGCTGCCCGACGAATAAGATACCCATCAGTCACTTGCTTTGTTAACTCTTTTACCCCTAAATCACTTCTATCGCTTAAGTTAATCACTAAGCTTACTTTACCCCTATGGATAAGATCTACAACATTAGGTCTTTTACCTTCGTGCACTTTATAAATAAATTTTGAAGGAATCTTGTAAGCTTTAAGCCATTCATAAGTATTACGGGTAGCATAAATTCTGTATCCTATATCTTTTAGAATTTCCGCTGCTGATAATAATTTTTGCTTGTTTTCATCACCTCCCAAGGATAAAAGGACACTTTTTGCTTTAAGTGAAAGACCTGTTGAAAGAATAGCTTTAAGATATGCTTCATATATATCATCCCCAAAACAAGCAACTTCTCCTGTTGATGCCATTTCAACACGAAGTACGGGGTCTGCTTCTCTAAGTCTAGTAAAAGAAAAATGTGGTACTTTTACACCATAAAAATTTGGTTTTTTGATCTTTATCTCTGGTACGTTTTCCCCTAAAAGAATTTTGGTTGCAAGTTCAATAAAATTTATTCCCAAAACTTTTGACACGAAAGGGAAACTTCTTGAGGCGCGTAAATTTGCCTCAATCACTAAAACTTCTGCAGAAAACTGTCCATTCTCGTTTACTAAAAACTGGATATTAAAGGGTCCGCTGATTTTAAGCTTTCCAGCAATTTTTTTAGCTATAGTCTTGATTTTGGCTATCGCAAGAGCACTTAAAGAAAACGACGGTAATACCAAAGTAGCATCACCGGAGTGTACTCCCGCATGTTCAACATGTTCGGAGATAGCAAAAGTCTTTATTTTTCCATTTTCTGCTACTGCATCATAATCTACTTCTTTTGCTCCCCGAATAAATTTAGAGATTATTATTGGGTATTCAGAATTAACGATAGAACTATTTTGTTCTAAAAAATTTTCTAGTATTTTTTCCGAATAAACCACCATCATCGCTCGTCCCGAAAGAACATAAGACGGCCTTATCAAAACTGGATAACCTATGGTCTTAGCAAAAGAAAGAGCTTTCCCTCTATCCTCCAACTTTCGCCAAATAGGCTGTCTGATTTTAAGATCGTCCAAAAGGGCAGAAAATTTTTCTCTGTCTTCTACTTGATCAATTACTGAAGGCTTGCTACCTAAAAATTTTACTTTCTCTTGAGCTAATTTTGGCGCCAAGGTATTAGGTATCTGTCCACCCATAGAAACAATCAGGGGGCATTCTTCAAATTCTACAATGTCTAATATACGCTCGAGAGTTAGCTCTTCAAAATATAATTTATCGGAAATATCATAATCTGTTGAAACCGTTTCTGGATTACAATTGATCATAATAGAAGAAAAACCTAATTTTTTTGCCGTAAGAACGCTATTTACTGCACACCAATCAAATTCAACCGAGGATCCAATCTGATATGGTCCACTTCCAATTATTCCTATCTGTTTTTCTTTTCCTCCACAAATATCATGTTCTTTACGGTGATAAGACAGATAAAGATAATTTGTTTTTGCCGGAAATTCTCCAGCTAGGGTATCTATCTGACATACCTTAGGCAATATTTTGTATTTTTTCCGCAATTTTCTTATTTCTTGCCAAGAACAATTATAAATTTCGCTTATCTGTTTATCAGAAAAACCAAATTTTTTAGCTCTTTCGAGCGTAGAAAAACTTATTTTTCCATTTTTCCCCTCTTCAAGCATTTCTTTGTAAAAAGAAACAATCGCTTGAATTTTCTCGATAAACCAATAATCAATACCTGTCTTTTCATAAATCTCCTCATGAGATTGACCGTAAAAAAGATTATAAGCGATGTTATAAGGCCGGGAAGGAGTTGGTTCTAAACTTTTATAAAATGGTTTTTTTCCTTTATTTTTTTCTATCTCTTTTCTATCCAATTCATCAGAAATTACTCCCTCGTAATCTATCCCTAAACAACGTATAGCTTTTTGAAACGCTTCCTCAAAACTTCTTCCTATTGCCATAACTTCGCCAACGCTTTGCATCTCGCTTCCTAATGTTTCATTTGTATCCTTAAATTTAAAAAAATCCCAACGAGGGATTTTTACAACTATATAATCTAAGGCTGGTTCAAAAAAAGCGGAAGTTGCTTGAGTGACTTTATTTTTTATTTCTGATAAAGAATAACCTAAAGCGAGTTTTGCAGCAATGTAGGCTAATGGATAGCCTGTAGCTTTTGAAGCCAATGCACTTGATCTTGATAACCTTGCGTTTACTTCAATTATTCTATAATCACTAATTTTAGGGTTTAAAGCAAATTGTATATTACATTCACCAATAATTGGCAAAGATTTCACTACTTTTATGCCTATTTCTCTCAAAAGGTGATATTCACTGTTTGTCAAAGTCTGCGAAGGGGCAACTACAATCGACTCACCGGTATGAATACCCATAGGATCAAAATTTTCCATATTGCAAACGGCAATTGTATTGTCATATTTATCTCTAACTATTTCGTACTCTATTTCCTTCCAATTTTTCAGATATTCTTCAACTAAAATCTGTGGAGTTAAACTTAAGGCTTTTTCTGCTATTTTAAGCAATTCCTCAAAATTATTTGCCACTCCGGATCCTAATCCTCCAAGAGAAAAACCAGCGCGAACAATAACAGGATAGCTTATTTTATTTTTAAGACTTTTTACGTCTTTAAGCGTCTTGCACAAATCACTTTTAGGAACTTTAAACCCCAAATTTTCTATAGCCTTTCTAAAACTTAACCTATCTTCTGTTTTCTTTATGGCAGAAACCGGTGTACCTAAAACTTCTACTTTATATTTTTTAAAAACGCCCTCATCAGCAAGAGCCATGCCACAATTTAAAGCTGTTTGACCACCGAAACCTAAAAGAATTCCGGACGGTTTCTCCTTAGCGATGATTTTTTCTACAAAATATGGAGTTACTGGTAAAAAATACACTTTATGAACAAATTCTTGAGATGTCTGAATCGTAGCAATATTTGGATTCACTAAAATAACCTTTATTCCTTCCTCTTTAAGAGCTTTAGCTGCTTGTGATCCGGAGTAGTCAAATTCTCCCGCCTCACCGATTTTTAAGGCACCGGAACCTAAAATTAAAATTTTCTTCAGTTTATTTTCAGCCATTTTTTTGCCTCCTCAATGAAATATCCAAATATCCATTCTGTATCTGTAGGTCCCGGAGCAGCTTCAGGATGAAATTGGGAACTTAAAAAAGGCAGCTTTTCATGCTTTATCCCTTCATTGGTATGATCGTTAAGATTAGTAAACCAAGGACGAAAACCAGATGAAAGAGTCTTTGTATCTACAGCAAAACCATGATTTTGGGTTGTTATAAAACATTTTCGAGTAAACTCATCTATCACAGGCTGATTTTGACCTCGGTGACCATATTTAAGTTTATAAGTATTTGCGCCAGCTGCTAAAGCTAAAATCTGATTTCCCAAACAAATTCCTAGAGTTGGAATTTTTCTTGATAACGCTTCTTTGACTAAATTTACCGTTTCTTTTACCATTTTTGGGTTTCCCGGACCATTACTTATCACCAAAGCATCAAATTTTAACAACCTGCTTGGGTCAAAAAAATCATAATTCCACGGTACTCTTATTACGGTTGCATCATGATTAAGAAGCAATCTTATCTGATTAAATTTAAGACCACAATCAAGAAGCAAAATTCGCAATTTACCATTTCCGTAAGAAACCGGTTTTTTGCAACTTACTTTTGCAACTAAATTAAGACTATTTATGTCATAAAAATTGATCCGCCTAAAAGGCGGATCAGAAAATGTTAAGAAGGCTTTCATTACACCCTTCTCTCTGATAATTTTAGTAAGAGTACGGGTGTCTACGCCGGAAAGAGCAGGAATACCTTCTTTTTTAAGCCATTTACTAAGATTTATTACTGACTGCCAATGAGTATTACTCTCTTCATCTTTTGAGACTATTAGTCCTTGTATTTGGATTTTATCTGATTCCCAATTTTGCGGAATATTTTTAGAAATATCTTTAGACGGTACGCCATAATTGCCTATCAATGGGTAAGTAGCTATAAGGATTTGACCAAAATAAGAAGGGTCTGTAAAGCTTTCTGGATAACCTACCATCCCCGTATTAAAAACTATTTCGCCGCTTACATCTTTCTCTTCACCAAAAGAAAAACCTTCAAATATCTTTCCATCTTCTAGTACCAAATAACCTTTTTTTCTCATCATAACAATCTTTTTTTTTACTTTTGAAAGTATATTCTACTGGATTTAGCTAAACTTTACAACAAACTACGTGGGATTTGATTTAATGGCGCTACGTCGACGGTGCAACACTTTTAAAGCAATCACCGATCTTTTAAACAATGACTGTGCTTCTAAAAGTGCTGCTCCTTCTGGTTTAGCGGCTAAAGCCTCTTCCGCTCTTTTTTTAGCCGCCAACACTTCCTGCTCATTTATTTCCTCGGCATGATAAGCATCGGTTACCAATATTATTACCTTATTTTTTGTGATTTCCATAAATCCACCACCGATTGCAAAATAAATTTCTTCATTTGCTTTAGAAATTTTTATTTCTCCTTCAACTAGCCGCGTAAAAAGAGGCACATGATGGGAAAGAACGCCAATTATGCCGGCACTTGTTGGGGCTGTTACCATTTCTACCTGATCAGAAAACGATACTTTTTTGGGAGTAATAATCTCAAGAAGAAAAGAGGACATCTTATTTCACCTCATCAATTGAACCTATCATGTAAAATGATTGTTCTGGCTTATCATCATGTTTTCCTTCAAGAATTTCTTTAAAACCTCTGATTGTTTCTTCCAAAGGAACATATTTTCCCTCTTTTGAAGTAAAAGTCTCCGCCACAAACATAGGTTGAGAAAAAAATTTTTGTATTTTACGAGCTCTTGAAACGGTCATTTTATCTTCATCGGAAAGTTCCTCCATCCCTAAAATAGCAATAATATCCTGAAGATCTTTATATCTTTGCAAAACTTTTTGTACTCCTCTTGCAACTTCATAATGTTCTTCGCCTACTATTTCTGGCGTAAGAATCCGTGAATTAGAAGCTAATGGATCAACTGCAGGATAAAGACCTTGGTCAGAAATGGCTCTTTCCAAAGATATAGAAGCATCAAGATGAGCAAAAGTCGCAACAGGTGCAGGATCAGTATAATCATCAGCAGGCACATATACAGCCTGAACGGAAGTAATAGAACCTTTTTTAGTCGAAGTAATCCTTTCTTGAAGCTGACTCATTTCTGAAGCTAAGGTAGGTTGATAACCTACAGCTGACGGAATTTTACCTAAAAGTGCAGAAACTTCACTTCCTGCTTGGGCAAAACGGAAAATATTATCTATAAAAAGAAGTACATCTTGTCCTTCCTCATCACGAAAATATTCAGCCATAGTTAAACCAGCCAAAGCTACCCGAAGTCTGCTTCCAGGAGGTTCATTCATTTGCCCAAAAACCAAGGCAGTTTTTCCTATCACTCCTGAAGCCTTCATTTCTAACCAAAGATCATTTCCTTCCCTTGATCTTTCACCTACTCCAGTAAAAACAGAAACTCCTCCATGTACTGTGGCAACATTCCTTATAAGTTCTTGAATAAGCACAGTTTTTCCAACTCCCGCGCCACCAAAAACAGCTACTTTTCCTCCTTTTACAAATGGAGCAATGAGATCTATTACTTTAAGTCCGGTTTCAAGAATTTCTGCTTTTACTTCCTGCGCTGTTAAAGAAGGTGAATGACGATGAATAGGATAGTATTTTTTTACCTTTGGATCTACTCCTTCATCTATTACTTGACCTACGACATTAAATATTCTTCCCAAAGTTTCTTTGCCCACCGGTACGGAAATCGGTTCTTTAGTATCAATAACCTCTTGACCACGTTTAAGTCCATCTGTAGGACCCAAAGCAATCGTCCTTACCTTATTTTCTCCTAAATGACCAGCCACCTCAAGAATAAGCTTTTTACCTTGGACAAAATCCGACTCCACCTCTAAAGCGTTATAAAGTGCAGGCACCTCACCTTCTGGAAAAGAAACATCAACTACTGCTCCGATAATTTGTGTTATTTTACCATTATTATTGGTTGCATTTTTTTTCATATTTATTCAATGGCAAGTCTAGCCGTCACCATATCGGCAATTTCATAAGTAATTTTTTCCTGCCTAATCTTGTTAAAAATAAGAGTTAAATCAGAAAGAAGATCAGCTGCTGCGTCTGTAGCGTTTTTCATAGCTATCATTCTAGCACTTTGTTCTGAAGCTTCAGACTCATAAATAGCACTCCGTATTTGATTCTCCAAATAATGAGGCAAGAGATTTTCTAAAACATCATCTATTGAAGGTTCAATAATAAATTCAAAAATTTCATTTTGAATTTCGTTACTTTCATTCTGATTCTGTTCCAAATACCTAATAGGCAGGATCATTTTTTTAACCGGTGTTTGCTTTAAGGCGTTTATAAAAGAATTAAAACAAAGATATATTTCCTTATATGTACCATTTATAAATCCTTCAACGATAATTTTTGTAATCGCTGGTACACTTTCACCAAAAGGCGTCTTGTCCGAAAAATCGGCTATTAAACTTTTACCAGTTTTCACTGCAAAATTTTGTCCTTTCTTACCTATAGTCAGATAATCAAAAGAAATATCTGCTGCAAACATATTCTGGCAAAAACGAAAAAGATTAGTATTTAAGGCTCCGCAAAGTCCTTTATTCGTAGAAATAAGCACTATTAAAGTCTTTCCATTTGGATTACCCGCTGACAATAAAGGATGATATTTTTTATCGGTTTTTAAAGCTAATTCTCTTGTCACTTGAAATATCTTATCAGCATATGGTTTACCTAACACTGCCTCTTCTTGAGCTTTTTTCATTTTTGAGGCGGCTACCATTTCCATCGCTCGCGTAATTTGAGCTATATTTTCTGCCGACCTTATCCTTCTTTTGATTAATTTTATACTTGCCATAAATTCTCAAAAATTCTTTTTAAAATCTTCAATCGCTTTTTTTAGCTTATCCTTAATTTCGTCGGTTATCTTTTCTTCTTTTTTAATCTGGTTTACTAATTTCAGATGCACAGTTTCCATATATTCCAAATATTTCGTCTCAAATTCTGCTATGCGAGAAATTGGAATATCATCAAGATATCCATAAGTACCAGCAAATATAAGAACAATTTGTTTGGAAACCGGAAGCGGTATAAATTGCTTCTGTTTAAGAAGCTCAACCATTCGCGCCCCTCTTTCAATCTGCATACGCGTGGCTTGATCTAAATCAGTAGCAAATTGGGCAAAAGCTGCAAGCGATCGGTATTGAGCCAAATCAAGCCGAAGTCTTCCTGCTACCTGCTTCATTGCTTTAATCTGCGCTGCACCCCCTACACGCGAAACAGAAAGTCCTACGTTTATGGCCGGTCTTACACCAGCATAAAAAAGATCAGATTCAAGATATATTTGTCCATCTGTAATCGAAATCACATTAGTCGGAATATAGGCAGAAAGATCACCTGCCTGCGTCTCAATAATGGGTAAAGCCGTAAGTGAACCACCACCATATTTATCAGATAATTTACAAGCTCTCTCAAGAAGTCTGCTATGAAGATAAAAAACATCACCAGGATAAGCTTCACGACCTGAGGGTCTCCGTAAAACTAAAGAAATCTCCCGATAAGACCAAGCATGTTTCGTAAGATCATCATAAATTACCAACGCATCTTTACCTTTATCCATAAAATATTCACCTATAGCACAACCGGTATACGGAGCAATGTATTGCAATGAAGCTGGATCAGAAGCATTAGCCGCCACTATAATTGTATAATCCATCGCTCCTTTTTTTTGCAAAATATCAATAATTTGTGCAATTCTCGAGGTTTTTTGACCAATAGCTACGTAGATACAAATAACATTTTCTGACTTCTGATTTATGATTGTGTCGATAGCAATAGCTGTTTTCCCTGTAGCACGATCACCAATAATAAGTTCTCTTTGTCCTCTTCCTATAGGTATCATGCTGTCGATTGCCTTTATTCCGGTTTGTAAAGGTTTATTAACTGGTTCCCTTTTAACTACACCTGGAGCAATTTTTTCTATCGGATAAAAGGTTTTTGTTTCTACTTTTCCTTTTCCATCAAGAGGATTACCTAATGGATCAATTACTCTTCCTGCTAATTTTTCACTTACTCCTATAGATAAAAGTCTTCCTGTACTTTTAACCAAATCTCCCTCATGAATCTTTAGATAATTCCCCAAAACTATTGCTCCAACCTCTTCTTCTTCAAGATTAATTGCCACTCCTAAGATACCATCAGAAAATTCAATCATTTCTGAATAAGATATATCCGCAAGACCACTTATTCTTGCTACTCCATCGGCAATACTTTTAACTCTTCCTGTAAAGCCTGCTTCAACCTTAGAGGTATAAATTTTCAGCTTTTCAACTAAATCCTTAGCTATATCCACCGAAGATATTCTCTTTGTCATAATTTTATGAAAGTAATGTATTTTTTAAACTTTGTAATTCCCGACGAAGTGTAGTATCTAAAAACCAATCGCCTACCTGTATAGTAAACCCGCCCATTAATCTTTTATCCACCTTATTTACTACCGGCAGGCTTACATCCAAAATTTTTTGAATAGCTTTCCTTAAAATCTCTTTTTCCGTACTGCTTAATGGAAGATAACTAGTGACTATTATTTCTTTTGCTGTTTTCGAATTTTGAAAAAGACGAGTCAAATTATCTGCTACTTCTGGAAGCAATGTTGTTTGCTTTGTCTCCGACAGATAATCCAAAAGTCCTTGGACTACTACTTTACTTTTCTTTGTAGTTTTTTTCATAAAAATTTAGAGTGATAATTTAGCGATTTCTTTAAGTTTTTTTTCTATAATATTTCTGTGATCTTTTTCTGATAAAACACTATTGATAATTTTTTCCGCCATAGCACCTGCTATTTCTACTGTTTGTTTTTTCAATTTCTTCTCAAGTTCCTCTCTTTCAATCTCTATTTCTTTTTTGCTTTTTACCACAATAGCTGCCGCCTCTGCTTGTGCCTTTTTAATAAGTTCTGCTTCTACCTGTTTTGCCGATTTTTTTGCCTCTTCAATGATTTTTTTACCTTCTGCTTTTGCCTTATCGATAATTTCATGTTTCTTTTCTTCATTTGCCTGAATATCTTTTTTCAATTTTTCAGTAAGTTCCAAACTCTCTTCAATTTTTTTCTTCCGTTCTTCCAGTATTTTCAATATAGGCTTATATAATAACTTCGTCAAAACAAACACCATGATGAGGAAGTTTATAATCTGTGTTATCAACGATACTGGCTGTATACCTAGATTTTCCATAAAATCTGATAAATGGTTTTTCCCTAAAATATAGGGCAGATTATGTGAATTTAATAATTAAAGCTATTACTAGCGCATAAATAGCAATTGCTTCAGCAAAAGCCATTGCCAAAATCATATTGGTCCTGATTTTATTTTCTGCCTCAGGATTTCTTCCAATTGCTTCCATCGCTTTTGATGCCAAAAGACCAATACCTAAACCTGGACCAACAGCGCCAAATCCAATAGCTAAAGCTGTGGCTAATGCTTTTATACCTTCACTCTCCATTTATCATTCACCTCCTTTCATGGTGTCTCAGTAAAATAATTAATGTTCTGTTCTTGCCGTAGCAAGAGATAAAAATACAGCTGTAAGCATAGAAAAAACAAGTGCCTGTATGAATCCTACAAAAAGCTCTAATCCCATAAAAGGAATAGGTGCAATTAACGGCATAAGAAATGCTATCACAGTAAGTAAAACTTCTCCAGCGAATATATTTCCAAACAATCTGAATGAAAAAGACAAAATTTTTGCAAATTCTAACACAAGTTCCAGTATACCAACAAAAAAATAGATTGGGTTTTTGAAATTAAAAAATCTCCCCACATATTCCATTCCTAATGTTTTAAGCCCAAAATACTGAATTGTAACAACTGAAATAATTGCTAAAGCTAAAGTAGTGTTTATATCTGCAGAACCCGCTCTAAATAACGGTATGAAAACTTTGTGTCCCTCTTCTATTTCATTTATGCCTATTGTTCCTACTCCAGGCACTAATCCAAACCAGTTTAGAAAGATTATAAAAATGAAAAGAGTCCCTAAAAGCGGAAAAAAAGTTTTTGTCTTTTCCTTAGTAACTGTTTCAAAAAAATTATATATCCCTCCAACAAGCATTTCTACAATTATCTGCAATTTTGAAGGAATGAGAGTGATTCTTCTAGAAACTATGAATGAAAAAATTAATAAAAAAGCCATTACCAACCATGTAGTCAATGTCGAATTAGTTATAGGTATGTTGAAAAATGTAAAAACTTTTTCTGCTTTAAGTGAAATATGTACACCTTCCATATATTCAGCCAATTTTCAGTTAAAATCTTTAATCAATTTATAAATATAATAAAAGGCAGAAATAATCCCAAGAAAAAGTAAAGAGAGGGTACATTTTGGGGTTGTTCCCAACCTACCATCTAGATAAAACCCCAAGAGTGCACCCCCTGCTATCGGAACAGCAATCGCAAAACCCATTTCTGTAGCTAGATTCATTCCTTTCAGGAATCTTTGTTTCTCTTTCTTTTCTTCTTTCTCTCTCTTTTCCTTTGAAAGAATTACTGTTCCTTTTTCCAAATCAAGTAATTTGATTTCCTTCTTTTTCCCCATTTTAATTTAGCTTAATACTTTTAGTCAATATGTATCTATTACATATTTAAAAGTTTAACGTCATCAACCAGAATCGTCATTCTGTCTTCCTTTTCACTTGTTTTGCCCTTTACTAAAACTACTTTATCTATTGACCAAAAAGTTTTTGTTCTTTCATAAATCGAAGGAAAAACTACTAATTCAATTGTCCCGGTAAAATCGTCAATTTTCACAAAAGCCATCTCGTTATTACCATTTCTGGTAATAATTCTTTTTACCTGCGTAATAATACCGCCTATGATAACTGAAGATCTTGCTGAAGAAAGAGAATTTATTCTGTGAGTAACTTTTTTTTCGAGTAAATTCATTACCGGAGTTAAAGGATGTTCTGTGAGATAAAAACCTAGAAGCTGTTTTTCAAAAAGAAGAAGTTCTTGTTTTGATAGTTCTTCCACATTGGGCAATTTGTCTTGTGTTAATTTCTCTTCTTTGTCCAGATCAAATAAACTTGCCTGACGATCGTCTTTTTTTACTTTTTTTGCGTGCACTTTATCCACAATCTCCGAATATGCCGCCAGAAGCGCTGCTCTTTTCCCGAAACGATCCATTGCGCCAGCTTTTATCAGACTTTCGAGTGTTTTTCTGGTTACTTTTGAAAGATCCACTCTATTTACAAAATCTGTGAAAGAAATAAATTTTCCTCCATCCCTTCTAGCTTTTAATATTACTTCTATGGCTGCAGAACCAACATTTTTGATCGCCGAAAGACCAAACCTTATTTTTCCATTCTCGATAGTAAATTCGACATCAGAAAAATTTATATCGGGAGGCAATAAATCAATTTTCATCCTTCTGCATTCAAGGATTGCCTGAGCGATTTTTTCATCACGAAGAGGACCTGAACTACCTCTACTTTCAGCTGTCAAAACAGCTGTCATGAATTCTACTGGATATTTCGCTTTCATAAAAGCTGTTTGATAGGCTATCATTGCATAAGATGCGGAATGCGCTTTATTAAAACCGTACCCAACGAACTTTTCTATTAAAGAAAAAACTTTTTCGGCTACTTCTCTTGAATATCCCTTTTTTATGCACCCATTTATGAATTTTGTTTTCTCTTTTTTCATCACTTCTGGCTTCTTTTTCCCGATAGCCATCCTTAATTTATCTGCTTCAACCATCGTGTACCCTGCCATCTTATTAGCTATCTGCATACATTGCTCTTGATAAACGGCAATTCCGTATGTCTCTGATAAAATTGATGCTAAATCTGGATGAGGATATTTAATTTTTCTGGGATTTGCTTTTGCCTCAATAAAAGAAGGAATCCAATCCATCGGCCCAGGACGAAATAGTGCCACCATAGCGGAAATATCAGAAAATTTATTCGGCTTAAGCTCTCTTGCCAATCTTCTCATTCCAGCAGACTCTAACTGAAAAATACCTGTAGTTTCTCCTGAAGAAATAAGATCATAAACCTCTTTTTCTTCAAGCGAAATTTTACGAAGATCTATCTCTATATTTCTGTTAATTTTTACAAATTTTATACTATTTTCTAAGATGGTAAGGTTTCTAAGACCCAAAAGATCCATCTTTAACAATCCAATCGCTTTGCCATCAGCAGCGTTAAGATCTAAACAATACATATCGTATTGAGTAATCACTTTTTCACCTTTTGTTTCTCTCGCAAGTGGCGTATAATCCGTAAGCGGCTTATCAGAAATCACCACACCAGCGGCATGCACTGAGGCATGTCTTGCTAAACCCTCGAGTTTTCTTGCTAGATCTAAAAGTCTCTTTGTTTCTGGTTCATTCTGATAGGCAAAATTCAATTCTGGATTAGTTAATAAAGCTTTATCTATAGTCATGGCAAAACCCTGTGCTCCTGGTGGAATCATTTTGGCTATTCTATCAGGCTGAGCATACGGCATACCCAAAGCCCTACCCACATCTCTGACTGCTTGTCTTGCCTCCATTGTGCCAAAGGTAATAATTTGTGCTACCTTATCAGTGCCGTATTTTTCCGTCACATAAGCAATTACTTCATCTCTACGATCATCGGCAAAATCCAAATCTATATCAGGAGGAGATGGTCTATCGGGATTAAGAAATCTCTCAAATGGCAAATTGTGTCTTAAAGGATCAAGATCTGTGATACCTAAAGAATAAGCAACTAAACTACCCGCCGCGCTTCCTCTACCTGGTCCCACAGCAATTTCTTTTTGTTTAGCCCAATTAACAAAATCAGCCACAACTAAAAAATAAGTGGAGTAACCCTTTTTGGCTATAATTTCAAGTTCATAATTCAAACGTTTTTTTATTTCTTCCGTAACAACAGGATATCTGTACTTTATTCTTTCATACGCAAGTTTTTTAACGTAACTATCTGGTGTTTCATTTTTTGGCACTTCAAACAATGGCAAAATCCATTTTCCAAACTCTATCTTCACATCGCACATTTCGGCTATCTTGACTGTATTCTCAATTGCTTCAGGGTACTGTATAAACATACCCTTCATCTCCTCAATGCTCTTTAAGTAGAAATCAGGAGAAGAAATCATTGAAAGCGGCCTGTTTGAATCGAGAATCGTTCGCTGTGTTTGAACACATAAAAGAATTTCTTGAGCTTCAGCGTCGTCTTTATCAATGTAATGAATATCATTTGTTGCTACTAAAGGTAATCCCAATTTTCTTGACATAGCGATAAGTTTTGTATTTGCTTTATCTTGTTCGATAATCTTAGGATGTTTTTGAATTTCTAGATAAAAATGTCCCTGCGGAAAAATTTCCATGAATTCTTTAGCCCTTTTTTCCGCCTCTTCATCCTGACCGGTAATTAAAAGGTGAGGAATTTCCCCATTTAGGCAACCTGACAAGCAAATTAATCCTTCACTATAATCACGGAGAATCTGCATATCTATTCTAGGTTTGTAATAAAATCCTTCAAGCTGCGCATGAGAAACCAATTTCATCAAATTCTGATAACCGGTGTTGTTTTTAGCAAGCAATACCAGATGGTATTGATCGCTATCTATTCCCTGTTGTTTATCAAAACGACTTCTACTTGCTTGATAAGCTTCTACACCAATAATTGGTTTAATCCCTTCTTCTTTTGCTTTAAGAAAAAACTTAACCACTCCATACATTGCACCATGATCCGTAATCGCTAAAGAATCCATACCATATGATTTTGCCTTGTGCAGAATATCTGATATTTTCCCTAAACCATCTAAAAGAGAAAACTCTGTATGACAATGAAGGTGGACGAAATCAGACATATTATTATGGTTTTAAATTCTCCATACGTTGCCTCAAAACTTGAACTACAAATTGTGGAATTCTAGGTCCGTATTCCTCAACTTCCTTCATTAATAACTGTAAATCTCCATAATTAGTTTTGCTTAGTATCTTGTTGACCAATTCAGCCTCTTTTCGTACTTTTTCTGCGCTCATCTTTTCACCAGCTATGGAAGAAGCAAAAACATAGAGATCTCCTGCGGTGTCTAAATTATTACTTCCGTCTTTTTTGCTTTCTTTTATTGCTTTTATATTATCTTTTGTTTCAGCAAAAAATCCCCATTCACCGGAAATTTGTTCTGTTTGGGACGTCCCATCAGATTTTCGTGTCAAACTTACCATTTTTGAACTGGCTTCTTGTTTATTGATAAAATCCCGGGTAAATTTGTAAATGTCAGAACCTATTAATATCAATTTAATCGAGTCTGATCCTTCTCCCCACATGTTTACTGCCGCAAAAGCTATTTCTCTGCCACTTTCCTCTATTGCTTGCTTAAGATCCACTATTATTCCTTCGGCAAAAGCTCTGATTGCTTTATTAGCCTCTTGTTCTCCGTAAATATCATTTAAGCCTTTTAAGTTATTCATATCAGTTTCCACCACTGCTAATTCATCTTCTCCATTTATTATCCGTTCTACTATCGCCTGTAATAAAATATTTTTTGCTCTGTCTTCATACATCAAACCGCTCACCGGATTAAACAATGTATTTTCAGTTCTTTTAGCAAGTTCTTCTATTGTCTCACAGTGAAATGGCATGCCGATCATTAAAGCTAAGTCATTGACTATTTGAGAAGAAAAATTTGCTTCTTTTAATCTTAAAATAGCCACCTGTCTCTGCTCTATAAGTTTTTTACTGAGCAAATCTATTGCTAAAGGTTTTTGTGGTAGACTTTCCTGTTGTCCCCCATCCATAATAGTTATATTTTACTATGAAAATGGCATTGAAAAAATAATGGTAATTATTTATGAAAGTAAATCTAAAATTAATTTTTTTACTTTTTGGGGATCAACCTCACCTCTAAACTCCTTCATTACTAATCCTAGAAGGAACATTATGACATTGGTTTTCCCTGATTTATAATCTGCGATTGCTTTAGGATTTTGGGAAATTACCTTTTTAATTGTAGCGTTAAGATCCTTATCTGATATTGTAATTTTTTTAAATTGCTGTTTTATTAAACTTATTAATTTTTCCGGAGTAACTTTTGCTATTTCTACTTTTTTATTGATAATCCAATTGGCAACTATTTTGGGAGTAATATCTTTATTTTTAATTACTAATCTTACTGTTTTTTCATAAAAATCTGCCAACTCTCTTGTTTCTGTCAATATAGAAGCATCATAGCAAGACAATCCGTATACTCTCATGAACCTGTTTAATTTATCACCGGGTAATTCAGGAATCTGTGATTTAAAAAATGTAATTTGGGATTCTTTCCAACGAAACGGTGGTATATCAGGTTCAGGAAAATAACGGTAGTCATGTGCTTCTTCCTTACCTCTTTGGGAATAAGTCACTCCTTTCTTTTCATCCCACCCACGCGTCTCTTGGAATGGTATTTTTCCTTCTTTTAATAACTTAATCTGTCTATTTATCTCGTAATCAATTGCTTTTTTCGCAAAATTAAACGAATTAATATTTTTTACCTCAACTTTGTAATTAGGCAATGCATTTATTTCATTATATTTTTTATTCTTACTTTTTATCTCTTGACTCTTAACTCTGATCGAAATATTTGGTTCAAACCTCATTGATCCTTTCTCCAAATCCGCATCAGAAATATCTAAATAGCGAATAATCTGATAAAGTTTTTTAAGAAAAAATTTTGCCTCTTCGCTACT
>Ga0101944_10001448_pt1 | contig 49320 bp, 32 predicted proteins | sample DewCreD2012metaG_FD_75245 | JGI IMG/M metagenome (GOLD analysis project Ga0101944, IMG submission 75245) | Hot spring sediment bacterial and archeal communities from British Columbia, Canada, to study Microbial Dark Matter (Phase II) - Dewar... ... | reverse complement strand
CGAATCCGCAGCGTCCCGTCGGCAGCGCGGGTTACCACCCGCACCGTATGTTTCTGGGCCATGGTCGTACCCTGCAAAGGGGCGCGATCAGGTCCGTCTGATACGTCGCCAGGTGATCCACCCCCGGCAGCCTGCCTCGTAACCCTCCCAAGGCTGCTAGCTGCCGGACGCTAGGCATGTATCGGCGAACCTACGCCCCGCAAGCCACCCCCGCTTTCGCCGCCCCTACATCGGGCGCGGCTGCTACACCCCTCAGCCGATGCTCGCCTTGCAGCATCGTTGCCCGAAAACCGTCCCACCCTCGCCGACTCACGGCCGGCCGTTTGACTTCCTAGCGGGCCATTTGCACCGGACCGCGATCTGTGGCGGGCCAGTCCTGGCCCGCAAAGACCATCCAACACGGGCCAACGCGGTCAGCCACCAACAGCGCTGCACGATGCCACAATGCGTTCTTGTTGGCTTCCTGGCGCATCATCCACCTCTCTGATCCAGACTCGCTCCGTCAAAACCTCCATTCCCCAGCTGCCACGAAAAAACCACTCTGTAGGTGGGTCTTGTTGATCGCAAAATCCCTACGAGCCATGTGCTGCATCCCGCCACCACTGGGCGCCAGATCGCTCTAGGACGCCGAGCGCTGGACTTGGTACGATCCACGCCCTCCCCCGTGCCCGGGCGGCTCGGACATGGAGGCTTGCGGCTGGCATGGCGACCCCCTGTCCCCTCGCCGGCAGTCCGCGGGGCCATCGGTGGCTCACCGTGTATCGAGGTTGGCAATGGTTCGCACATGCGGCTTGCTCGCTTTCCTGGCTGGCCTGATCCCCTCCACCCTGCTGATGGCCCAGCAAACGACCCCGCTGGTGGAACAACGAGGGCAGCCGCCAGCCGCCCGAGCCACCCCACCCACGGGTCTGACGACGCCCTATGGCGGCGGGGCACCAACCGCTCCCGGCATCCCCGCGGTCCCTATGCAGCCGGAATGGGTCGCCCGCATGACGCTGGCCGAGCAGCAGTGGGTGGACGAGGTGCTGCGGTACTGGGAAGCCCGCAGCGAGAAGGTCAAGCTGTTCGAATGTCGCTTCCAGCGGTGGGACTATGAAGGAGGTCCGGCAGAGACGGAACAAGGGCGCATCGTGCGGCGGCATCCGCGGACCTATGCCGAAGGTACGATCAAATATGCCCAGCCCGACAAGGGCCTCTATCGGGTGGAGAAGCTGGCCATTGCCAGCGTGAGCGAGGAGGGGGGCAAGCCGCAGTATGTCGTGCAGAACCCGGAACTGGGCGAGCACTGGATCTGCGACGGCGAGAAGATTTATTCTTTCGAGGCCAGCAAGAAGCAGGTGACGGTCACGCCGCTGCCGCCGGAGCTGCGCGGGCAGGCGATCGTGGATGGTCCCCTGCCGTTTTTGTTCGGGGCCAAGGCCGAGACGATCAAGGCCCGGTATTGGGTGCGTGGACTGGTCCCGGCCCCCGACGACAAAAGCAAGGAGAACAAATACTGGCTGGAAGCGGTGCCCAAATCGCGGCAGGATGCCCAGAACTTCAAGGCGGTGCGGATCGTCCTCGACAAGGAGCAGTTCCTGCCCGAGTCGCTTGAGATTTTTGCTCCGCACTACGACCCTCCGCGGAACGACGCCCGCCAGACCTACCTGTTCTCCAAACGCCAGGTCAAAGACGCCAACACCATCGCCGACAGTCTTCGCCAAGGTCTGGACCCGCTGGGACTGTTCACCCGCGACTTTTACGAAGTCCGCATTCCGCTGGGCTGGAAGAAAGTCGAGCAACGGGAGCCGGCGGCGGCCGGACCGCCCGCCGCTTCTCCCGCGGTCGTCCCGCAGCAGGCGCAGGGTGCGTCCCCGGCCAGCCGCCAAGGGGCCGTCCCCCGGTAGATAGCCGCCTCCCTCGCTCAAAAAGCGTTCCCACGATTCCCTCGACCTTGGGCGACGTTGGCGCCGTCGCCGAACGTCACGGACGTGGGACGGGCGGGTGCTACAATACTCCCTGGTGCCGCCGACGGTCCGTGCACCCGGGCCGCCCGCGGTGACAAGGACCCCGCCGATGTCTTGCGACAGGCCGTCTGCCACTCCGCTGCAAGGTTATCGCCGCTCGGAGCTTCACATGGGGGTGGAGTTTGAGGTGGTGGTGTATGCGCCTGCGCAGCCGGCGGCCGAGCGAGCGCTGGATGCCGCCTTCGCCCGCATCGCCGAGCTGGATCGCCTCCTCAGCGACTACGACCCTGCCAGCGAGCTGAGCCAGCTCAGCCTCTCCAGCAGCCCTCCGCGACGCGAGCTGGGCATGCCGCCGCAGCCGGTGGCGGTCGGACGCGATCTGTGGGAGGTGCTCTCATTCGCCCAGCAGATGAGCGAGGCGACCGGGGGGGCGTTCGACGTCACGATCGGGCCACTGACCCGATTGTGGCGTCGGGCACGAAGGCAGCGGGAACTGCCGGAGGCGGCCGAACTGGCACAGGCCCGCGCCTCCGTGGGGTACCGGGCTGTCCAGCTCGACCGGGCTGGCCGGCGGGTGACGCTGCACAAGCCGCGGATGCGGCTGGACCTGGGCGGCATCGCCAAGGGGTATGCGGCCGATGAGGCGATTCGGGCCGTCCAGGCGTGCGGCCTGTCGCGGGCACTCGCCCGGGCCAGCGGCGATATCGCGACGGCCGACCCGCCGCCGGGAGAAACGGGCTGGCTGGTCGGCGTGGCTCCGCTGGATCCCGATCAGCCGCCGCAGCGGATGCTCCGATTGACGCATCGAGCCGTCTCCACCTCGGGCGATGCCCGACAGCACCTGGTGGTTGGCGGTCGCCGCTATTCGCACATCCTCGACCCACGCACCGGCGAGCCGGTCCACGGTCGCAGCAGCGTGACCGTCATTGCGCCGCTGGGAATGCTGGCCGACAGCCTGGCGACGGCGTGCTCCGTCGTCGGGCCGGAAGAGGCCCTGCGGCTGGTGGCCCGTTTTCCCGGCAGCGAACTGCTGATGGTGCACGAAGACGAACAGGGACGGCTGACCGAGGTGCAGTCGCCGCAGTTCTGGGCGTACGAAGCGCCCCCGCAGGAAGTGCGTGCGGTACGGGAAGCTTTGCAGCGGCGCAGCACCGACCCCCAGCCTGCGCAAAACCCCAAGTAGCCCCCGCGCGGTGCGTCGCGCCGTTCAGGGCCTGTTCGGGGGGGCCGGTACGTCCGGCGTCCAGCGGAAGACCTCCCGGTCGAACGGATCGTCGCTGACCCACCAAACCTCTGGCCGGCCAGAAGGGACTCGGTTCGAGGGATTCGGGACGGCGCTGCCGCGGGGAGACGATCCGGAGGGCGTGCGCAGGTCGGCAGACGCGGGACGCAGATAGAGCTTCTGCTGCTCGGCCCGCGAGAGCGGCCTGGCCCCGACACGTCCGAACACGGCGATCTGATGGCCCGATTCGTCCACGGCCCGGTCGCGATCGAGCGCTTCGGAAACCCACAGCGCGCGGCCGCCGCGCGGCATTGGGCGCTTGGCGATCAGTTGCGGCGCAGGCCGCGGGCTGAAGCCGGCGTTGCCCGGCGTATCGGGGCTGGTGAGCTGCACGACCTTGAGGCCATTGCAGCCGTCGGCCAGATAGGCGAATTGGCTGGTGTAGGTGATCGCCAGCTTCACGTCGCACAGGTCGTTGATCGCCCCGTCCGCATCGTAGACCTGGTCGATCCGCGGCTGGTCGGGGCGGGTGACATCCACGATCACCAGCCCCTGCCTGCCCGCCGCGACGTAGGCGTACGTCCTCGCCACATAGACGCTTCGACATTCCGGAAGCGGCAGATGGGCCACGTGCTGCGGCCGGCCGAGGTCGGTCACGTCCAGAACGTGCAGGCCATCGGCGGCGCACGCGAAAGCGTACCGGAACTGGATCTGGACGACGCCCGGCTGCGGCAGGACGGCGTTGTCCAGGACCGCCGTGACATACGGACGCAGCGGATCGTCCAGACAGACGACCACCAGCCCCGCGTCGCAGGAGATATACGCATAGGTCCCCGCGAAGGCGATCTGTCGGGCGCCGCGGAGCAAGCCGTCGGGGTTATACGTCAGCGCTCGCTCGAGGAAGTTGTTCAGCGGGTCGCCGTCCAATAAGGTGCCCGCGCCGATCAGGATCAAGCCCTCCTCGCGGTCGGTGACGTACAGGTAGGCATACAGCGGGTGGACGGGCTGCTCGTGGTTTTCGGGGATCGGCGTGCGGGTCGGATCGGGCGCCAGCGTCGTCGGGGCGGCGATGGCGGTGGCGTAACGGGTCGGGAAGTAGAAGCGCTGCCCCAGTGGCGAGACAGGCGCTGTGGTGATCCGCTGCGAGAAGCCCTTGTGGTCGATGAAGGCGATGTCGAACACGCGAACGCCGTCGCGGCCGCATGCGGCATACAGATACTCGCCCCGCACCTGGACGTGCAGGATGTCGGGCGTTTCCCAAGGGCGGCGGAGCTGGTCCCAGACGTCGCGACCGGGATGGTCATGCATGTCGGCGAGCTCGCCGCCGCGCTGCTGATGACGCGCGTAGCGCTGCGGGTAGGCGATGCGGTGCAAGCTGCTGCCGATGACCGCCTGCGGCTCGTCGCTCTCGGTGACGACCACGGCCGCCAGGCCGCCCGAGCCGGCTGCGACCCAGCAGTATTTGCCCATGAAGTTGGTGTAGTTGGTGCCGTGCATCAAAAGCTGCGCCATCAGGGCATTGTTGTCGTTGTGCTTGGACAGATGGCAGTCGGTGCACATTTTCGTCTCGCCGGTGCCGGCCGCGGGAGGCGTGGCCAGACCGTTGCCTCCGCGGACGGTGTGCGGCACGTTGGTGCTGAAGGCGATGCCGGACAACCCGCACGCCGAGATCGTCTGCTGCTGATGATAGATGTTTTCCCGGTTGTTGTTATACGAGCTGACATGAATCGCACAGGAGGAGCGGGCCGGCCCGATCCGCTGGCCTGTGACCAAGCCATCGCGGGCCAGCATATACACATCATCCCGTAGCGTCTGGAAGTTATACAAAACTAGATTGCGGGAGACATCGCCTTCGTTGTGCAGGCTGGGCGACTTGCGATTGGCCTTCTGCGGTAGATGGCAGCCGAAGCAGCTCGGGTTCCAGGAAGAGTGGCAGGCGATGCAGCTCATGTTCCGTTCCTGGTGGGCGCAGGGACGTCCGTCGATCTGCTCCTGCCGGTCCGGCTGGCCCCCCCAGACCAGTTGCCCCCCTTCGTCGAAGCGGACGGTCTTGGCGGCGTGGGAGCGGGGATTGTAATGCGGATGGTCCGGCCGGATGGTATAGGCCGTCTGTTTGACTTCCCACATCAGGCCTTCCTCGACCATCGACCGCTGCCAGAGGGCATAGCGCGGACGCCCTTGGGCGTCATGGCCATCGGCACGCAGCTCGAACCGCGGCAGCCGCGACGCGCCCCCGACCCGCAGCGCCAGCAGATTCGTGCCGCCCGGCGGCGCGGCCGGGCCGCTGGTCGGCATCCGCCCCGTGCGGAGGATCTTTTCCGGGATGCTTTCCGCCGCGGTGCCGTGGCAATCGACACACTGGATTTCGATCGCCGCCCGCACTTCGCCGTACAGCTTCGTGTTGCCGTGATTGTCTTGCAGGAAATGGCAGTCGACGCAGTGCATGCCTTTTTCCAAATGGATATCCATCAAATGCACGGGCACTCCGTCACGCCGCTTCCCCTCCTGCCGCTCCTGCGGGCTGGGTGGCGCCATGGCCGCTTGAAGCTGCGCATGATTCACCTCGCCCAGCGGCACGCCCCGCCAGTCGAGCAAATTCCCCTGCCGGTCCTTCTTGAACACCGCGCGAAACACCCAGCCATGCCCATGAAAGTCGGCAAACTGGCTGTGCCGCGTGAGGTGATTGAGGTCGGTGAGGTTTTCTAAAAATGCTGGATCGGACCACAGTCCCCGGGCCGCCGTTTCGTCGGGGTTATAAGCCAGCGACGCTGTATACTGCTCCGCCGTCGGATTCCTTTCCACGGGAGGATACATCAGCTCGCCGTCGGTCTCGTTATCCCACCACATGAAGCCCAGATAGGAATTGAGCACATTCGTTCCCGGGTGGATATGACAGACGATGCACTGGCTGGTGGGGATCCCCGTCGTGAAGCGGTGCGCGATCGGGTGGCCCGGCTCGTCCTTGGGGATCATGGGATCGACCGACGGCACCAGCCGGCCGTCCGCCTCGCGCGCTGCCGTCCCGCGATGGCCATAGCGCGCGTACGGGCCGCTGTGCACGGGCGAGCGATCGTTGGCGTAGATGACGTGACAGGCGGTGCAGCCGCTGGAGCGGTAGTCGCCCGGCTTGTCATTCGTCCCCAGGAAATTCAGCGTCGGGTCCAAAAGCCGCGTCTTCTGCAGGCCGATGAACACCGGGTCGGTGCGGTTCTCGGTGCCCAATCCGCGATTGGACAGCCGCGTCCGCGGCCGGCCCGGCTCTTCCAGCCGCTCCGGAATCCCGACCTCGGGGCGGAATCGTCCCCCGCGCTCAAAGATCCGCAGGATGTTGCCCGGCTGCGTGATCTCGAACCGCGGCAGCGGGTCCAAAAACGGGAGCACGCCTTTGCGCGCGACCTCATACGGCATGACCGCCAGTTCCTCCGGCTGCCACACGGTCTGGAGGCGCTGCGGCGCTCCGCACATGCTATAGCTTTCCCCATACCTTGGCCACTTATAAGGAACGGCACCGTTGTTATACAGCGCCGCTCCCCACAGCATGCAGCCGTGGGTCATCATACTTTTGCGCACCTGGAGCACCTCGCGGGCGTGGCACGGGCCGCAGCTCACGTGCGCCACCCGCAGATCTCCTGGATTGACAAAACGGATGAACGCCGGGCTTTCGTGGTTCAAGAGCGTGTACGACCGCACCGGATTGGCGGCGCTCGGCCAGGCCTGCGGCAGGCAGGGCGCGACGTGCGCTTGTTCCTTGAGGACCGCGTCCGGATTGCCTCCATGGCAGTCGGTGCAGCCGAGCTTGACCGTGGGCAGATCGTGCATGTCGCGCACGCCCTGATGGCAGGACAGACAGCCCCAGCTTTTGCGCAGGGCCTCCTCTTCAGTCTGGCGGCGCAGCACCTGGCCTAGCTCCGCGAGTTGCGCTTCGTTCAGGGCCAGCGTGGCATCGCCCAGCGGTTCTGCCGCCGTCGGCGGCTGTTCGCGAGCGGCCAAGGCGGGCACGTCGTAGCGTGCCGGCTGGACGGCCGACGGCGAGGCTGCACGCATGGCTGAGGTTTCCTGCGGGCGCGGCACGCCCCCGCCCACGGCAAAGGCCGGCCCGGGCTGGACGGGGATCAGCTTCAGCGGACTGGAAAGACGGTGCTCGCGAGGGGACGGGCTTTGCCCCCAAGCGACCACGCCTGCCAGCGCCAGCCCCCACACCAGGCACCGCCCTACGCGCGCGACCCCGATCCCCTTCCGGCCCACGGGCCAACGCAACGCAGCCTGCCCCATGTGCCGCACGGTGCCCGACCGGTGCTGCCGTGCCGCGCTAGGGCGTGGCTGTCTTGAGGCGGGTCTGACCCCGTCGATCATCACGGCATCCATCCTTCTTTTCTCAGTACGATAGCGTGGCATTCAGGAATCCGGCCACCAGCGTCTCCACCCGGCCTACCAGCGGGCTATACAGGTCTTTGAACCCGCCGCCAGGTATGAGACAGGACACACCGCCCACGAGCAAGACATTGTTATTCAGTCGCGGACGGTACTCCGCCCCAAGGCTCAAATCGGTGCCAATCTGCGCTGCAATATCTTCCTGAAACACCAGGGTGCGTAAGACTTCGGTCTGGTTGAACCACAGGAAATTGGCGTTCCCGATCAGCTTCAGCCGCGGCGTCAGGTCGGCATCGACGCCCAGGTGGATCAGTTGCAACCCCGGGTTCACGAAGTTCGGCTGCCCCTCAGTTTTCGTGGCCCGCAGGTCAGGCACGAGACTGAAGCGGTTGACCAGTTCCACCCCGAACAGCTTGACTTGCTGCCGCTGCCAGTAGCTGAACTGGCCGCCGGCGAAGTTGGGGTTGTCGAAGATCGTGTCGAAGCCGGTGGCATTCCGGTTGCCGAAGCGGACGTTCGCATCTCCGCTGGCGTACAGATAGGAAGCGCGGAAACGCATCCAGTCCGGGCTGTACGACAGCTCCAGCGCGAACATCTGCGCATTGATGTTCTGTGGCTCTCCAGCAATCGGATTCAAATCATCACGCCCTAGCACCCAATAGAAGGCATGGCTGATATTCAGGGCGTTGATATGCCCGTCGCCGGACCATCCTAGATAGTGCGCGGTAACACGATGGGGCGCGTAGACTCCCACGGGTGCTGGACGCACGAGAAACTCGTTCTCATCGAACTTCACGCTGGGTCGATCGTCATTGAAATGGTAGCTGAGCTGCGCCGTATATCCCGGCCAGATGAAGTCCTGGCGGTAATAGTTGAGGATCACCGTGTTCTGGTGGCGGTCCTCGAATGTGTTTAAAAAGCTGTTCGTCTCCTTCTCGGCCTGATCGACCCAAACGATGTTGAACTGGTCGCGATTGGCATGGCGCGTGCCGAACAGGCGGATCATCCGGTTGGTGTCGGCAAACACGAAGCCGCGGAAATCGCTGACGAACGGCTGCGAACCAAGCCGCAAGGAGATGAAATCGTAATGCGGGCTGGTGTCCGCCAGTTTCGTCTCCAGAAACCATTCTTCGAGGGCGTAATCGAACCGGGTCCGCGCTGTGCCTTTGTGCACGTCGGGGTTGACGATGGCCAGCTCGTCGACCACCAGGTGGTTCACATTGAAGATTTGCGTGAGCTTGAGCCGCCAGTCGGCCGGCTTGAACGCCCCGTCCCCGTGGACCCATTCCGTGGACAGCACCGCGTTGTTCTGCAGGAAGAATTGATCCGGGTCGCCGAAGAACTCTTCCGAGCCGGGATGAACGGTGCTTTCAAACGGGGTCGTCGGCGTGGGTACCTGTCGGGCCTCCAGCAGCAAATCGTTGGTGGCTGTCAGGATGAAAAAGTTGTGCTGCCCCAGGATCGGATAGTCCCCTTTCAGCGCGTTCTGGCGGTACGGATCCCACCAGGCCCCAGGCGCGTACGGAGCATCCTCCAACGGCGAGTGTCCCCGGCCATACCGATCCCACGCCGGAAAGCCGATCCGCCAGCGGTCCTCCATCGGCACGAAGTGGCTGCTCGCGTCGGCGGGACGCGGCGCGATACCCGAAGGTCCGGTGTAGCCTAGCGGCGGGTCCACAGGCCACAGCAGCGGCGGCGCGAAGGGTTCCTCCACCACGCTCGGCAGGGGATAGGTGGGCGGCTGTTCCCGAAAAAAAAGTTCGTCCTGCAAGACGGGCGGTGGGTCGCCGAAAGGGCCACGGTCGGTCATGGTCCCAAGGCTCGATACCGTGCCGGCCATCGGCCCAGCCACAGGCTCGGCTGATCCTAGCGGCCCGACAGCAGTGCAAAGGAAGCCAAGGGCCCAAGCCACCCAATTGCCGGCCACACCAGCGCTGCAGCCACGACGCCCCACGCGCTGACCGACCCTCAAGCGGGCGACCGCATTTCGGACTTGCCGGCAGTGCTCAGCCCAACGCATGGCGAATTACAACGGGGCGTTTCCATGCTGGAAACGGTTTCTACAGTCGCTGCCAACCTCCCGTCTTGCGCAGACTGCCCATATTCACGACTCACGCTGGCAGGTGTGCAAGCGCAACGAGAGCGGGATACGAAAGGTGTATCGGATAGATCGATCGTTCCAGACAAAACCAGAAAGCCGATTGCTCCGAGAAAATCGACCGATCCATTTCGGCAGAGTGCTGAAAGCCGCCCAGGACCCATCTAAAGAGGGGGGCGTCAAAGGTGGGACAAGTGCGCTGTGACTTCTTGCGAAGCGGTTTTCATCCAAGTGCTTGGTTAGCTAAGCCTTACGGCACAGACACTTGCCGGAAATCGTCGTGATCGGCGGCTTGCCACTTCGGTGGAACGGAGATCGGCGCCGAAAGAGGGAACCGATCAAGACAAAAGACTACATCACCTGTGCGATTTATGCGACAATGGGCTGCTTACGACGCGCGAGAGGGTGGCTCATGGTGACCGCGCCCAAGGCACGACGCCCGCTGCTTTTGGAATCGCTTGAAGCGCGCACTTTGCTGACGGCCGTCGCGGCGACGTCGCTGGAAACGAACCCCTTCGTGGCGGCGGATCCGGCCGATTGGTTGGGGCTGGAGGGTGGACGAGGTGCCGAAACGGGGACCGGGCCGATCACGGAGTGGCTGGCGGCTGGCTCACTCGACTTTTGGGGCGAGCTCGATGCCACCTTTGTCCCTCTGGAGGACGTGAACGAGGCGTGGTCGGGCGCTGTGCCGGTCGATGCTGCGTCGGCTTTGGGGGAGCGGGACGAGCAAGACGCTGCCGGCGCCTATCTGGATGACCTGGCGGCTGATCCGGTGATCGCCCAGCAGCTTGGCGCGGAGGAATCGGGGGCAGTGCTGTCGGCTCAGCCACCACTGCGGCACAACCCGGTCCAAGCGTTCGATGTGGATTTCAGCGGGACGCTCACGCCCCGGGATGCCTTGCTCGTGCTGAACCATCTGCGGTATGGGGACCCGTCGCTGGCGGATCCGGCGGTCGAGTCCGCGCCGGGGCTGTTTGCGACCGACGTCAACGGCGATGACCGGATCACCGAGGACGATTTCTGGCCGATCGTGGCGGCGCTGGGCACTCAGACGCTGGGGCTAGGCGGTGAAGGGGAAATCTCCACGTCGCACGTAGCGAGCGCTCCCGTTCCGCCGCCGATTCCGCCGGGCGATGCGGCCTTGCCCTACCTCACCAAGGCCGAAGTGGAATACCTGCTGGCTCGGGCGGCGGGTGCGACCAGCAGCGAAGATGCGATCATCGCCATTGTGGATCGGGGCGGACGGATTCTGGGCGTGCGGACCGAGCAAGGGGTCCTGAACAACATCACGGATACGCTGACGCTCACCTTCGCCATCGACGGCGCGGTGGCCAAGGCCCGCACGGCGGCATTCTTTGCGAACAATCAGGCGCCGCTTACCTCGCGAACGATCCGCAACCTCAGCCAGTCGACGATCACGCAGCGCGAGGTCGAGTCGAATCCGACGGTTCCCGATCCGCTCGATCCAGCGCAAAATCCGTTCGTGGATGCCAACCCGATCTCACGCACGTTCGGGCCCGGGCTGGTCGCACCGGTCGGCGTGGGTGGGCATTTCCCGCCCGATATCAAGCACACGCCGCCGGTCGATTTGTTCCGCATCGAACTGCAAAGCCGCGACAGCCTCGTGCACCCCGGACCCGACGGCATCAAGGGCACTCCCGACGACATCCCGCTGCCCAACCGGTTCAATGTGCCCAGCGCCTTCCTCCCGCAGGGGGACATTCCAGCTCCGGAATCGTACGGGGTCCAATCGGGGCGGGTGCCGCACGCCCTGGGACGCGGGCTGGCCACGCTGCCGGGCGGCATCCCGCTGTACAAGGCGATTCCGGACCCTGTGCTGAAGACACCCTTCACGCTCGTGGGCGGCATCGGGGTATTCTTCCCGGGCCTCAATGGCTATGCCACCTTCGAGCAGGGGTTCGTGCCCAAAGCGAAGCAGACAGCGGCCCAGCGAGTGAACGCCGCGAAGGTGCTGGAGGCGGAGTACATTGCCATCGCCGCCGCTGGCGGCGTCACCGGCGTGCGACCGATCGGCGACATCGGCGGCTTGCCGCCGCCGCCCGGCTACGTGCTGCCGCTGGGGCGGATCGACCTGGTGGGCATCCAACTTGAGGTCTTCGGCCCGCACCCCACGCGGCAGAATCGCCTGCCCGGCATCGACACCGTCCTGCGGCGCGGCCAGACACTGGGCAGCGGCTCGATCACCACCGGTGTCAATCAGATCGTCACGCCCGGCGGGGATACCACGCTGGACGGAGTGCCGCTGCCCGAGGGCTGGATCGTATCTCCGCACGATTCGCCTCTGCCGGGCCCGGGCCAGCTCACACAAGCGGATGTCGAGCAGATCGTGGCCCGCGCGATCGCCGAAGCGGACCGCACGCGGGCGGCCATCCGCCTGGATGTCTCGAAAAACCCGCCCACGCCCGGTCCCCGATCCAAAATGGTGATCGCGGTGGCCGATACGGCGGGCAATGTGCTGGGCGTGTACCGGATGCACGACGCGACCTATTTCTCGATCGATGTGGCGATCGCCAAGGCCCGCAACACCGCCTACTACGCCGACCCGGCCGCCCTGCATGACGCGGACAAGGTGGACGACGACCTGCTCATCGCGCGGGGGGCGGTCACGGCGGCGCAGCTCAACCGCCTCAAGTACAAGCACAACGGTGGGGTCGTGGGCACGCCCGACCTGTTCACGAGCGTCAAGAGCACCACCCGCTACAGCCCCTTGACTGGGCTGGCGTTCACCAACCGCACATTCCGGTTCCTCGCCGAGCCGCGTTATCCTTCGGGGGTGGAAGGTTCGCTGCCGCCGGTGTTCTCGATCCTCACCGACCCGGGCATCGACCGGAAAACGGCCGAAAACGCCAGCGCCACGCCGACGCCCGCTTCGCAGTTCACTAGTGTGATGGGTTTCGATGCGTTCCACGCCGGCCGCAACTTCCGCGATCCGGATGACATCGCCAACCAGAACGGCATCGTGTTCTTCCCGGGCAGCGCCCCGTTGTACAAGTCGCAAATCCTGGTGGGCGGCTTCGGGATCAGCGGCGACGGGGTCGATCAGGACGACGTGGTGGCTGCAGCCGGGCAGCAGGGCTTTCCACCACCCACGGCGCTGCGGGCTGACATGGTGTTCTACCGCGGCGTGCGGCTGCCGTACCAGAAGTTCAATCGCAACCCGCGAGGGTGAGCCGAGGCCAGCGCCACGCGCCGCGGCGGTCTCTTGCAAGGAGCCCGTCATTGTGGACAAGCGATCCGTTTTTCGATTGCCGCGTCTGGCCCTGAAAAAGCGGGTCTTGGCTGGCTGCGTGCTGGCAGGGCTCGTAGCGGCGGTGGCGGCCGGGCAGACTCCCGCCGATCCACGGGAATGGAAGCTCGGCGGGCATTTTCCCGACGAGTTGCCGCCGCTTTCGGCCGAAGAGTCGAGCCAGCCACGGCTGCAAGCCCTGTGGCTGGCGCTGGCGGGCGAGCCGTACGCCCATCGGGCCGAGGACCATGCGCGGGCAGGCTGCGCGATGCTCGTCCGCCCGCGCGCCATCCCCTCGGAAACCCGGCACTATGGGGGCTACCGCGTGGGAGGCGGCGTGCCGTTTCGTGGAGAGCCCGCAGGCCCGGAGAACGGGACGTTCGGCTGGGATTATTTCGGGCTGACCGTGCCCAAGCGGGTCGCTTTACGCTGGTCGGTGCCGCCGCGGTGGCAAGGGGGCGCTGGGCAGTATCGCACCACCGGGGCCCGGCATCCGGGACGCGAATGATCCTGCGAACCCGCCCGCGCGGGCGGAGTCGGCCTCGGTCAGGCCCGCTTCTTTTTCCGCGTGATGCCCAGGGCGTCTTCGAGGTCTTTGCGGAGGGCGGCGGTCTCGTACTTTTCTTCCGCCCGGATGCGCAGCAGCGGGATGCCGGCGGCGGCCAGGGCGGCTGCGATGAAGCGCTGCTCCGCCGCTGTGGGCGGGTGCGGCGTGCCGTCGTCCAGGACGATGGCCAGCTTCACGTCCAAGGTCTGCGGGTCGCACAGCACGAAATCCAGCAACTTGCCCTGGATGCGGCTGTGCCACGTCTGAAACTTCCGCGTCCGCGGGCGTACCTTGATGATGTCGGCCAGGCGGACCATGGAAAAAATGAGCCAGTCCTCGCGCACGGCGTGCTGCAGCGCCCGCAGCAGGGCGATTTCCGGAGGCGTCAGCAGCACCCCCCGCCGCTCGTAGGGCGGAGGCCCGTCGCGCAGCGACACAAGCGCGGCGATCGTCAGCCCGACGATCATTAGGCCGAACAGCAGTAGCGGCCAGTGCGCAGCCACAAGCGACACCATGACACAGGGCGTCCGGAGGGAACCCTTACCCGGGCGAAGGCCGCAGCGGCCCTTGCCGCGCGCGGGTCCGGGACGCGGGGTCTGGCAAGCAATCCCAAAGAGCGGCGATCCCTGCTGGCAATATCGGAGGCGGTGGATCGGTGGCTTCAGCCGGCCCCGTGGGGGGCGTGCGATGCTGTGCCGAGCAGGGCCGCTGGCCATGAACAGGCGGAAAGGGCCGACTTTGCGGAAAGTGACGAACCGGCCGTCTGGATCGGCGAAAACAGCGGCCTGGCATGCGGTTTGGCGCCAAGAGGCACGCAGCCACCCGTCGTGGGGACGGCAGACAACCTAGGTTTGTCTGGAGCCGCGCACGAGGCGTGCGGCGGCCCGACGTTTGGCTTGCTCCGCTTGAACGTATGCCGGCCCTTGCCGAACTCGAAGTCTTCGTGGCCCCGCAGGTCTCGCCCGGGCACGACCATCCGGCCCTGGCCGAGTGTGGCCAGCTTTTGCGTCGGGCGTTCGGCACGGCCTTCAGCCTGTGGGATGCGCACAGCGGCGCGCTGCGGTCGCCTTCGCACGATGAGCCGGGCGGCAACGACCCGTTCCGCGGCCAACTGGCGCGGGCCGTCCGCGGCATCGAGCCGCAATTCATCGCCGACGAGGATAGCGTCCTTTTGTTGGCGATCCCGTTGGCTTTGTCGCCCAAGCTGGAGGTGGTGGCCACCGCCGCGTTTGTCGTGCGCCCGGTCGCGCCGCACGAACACCTCAACGGGGCGGCGACGCTGCTGGGGCTGGATCCGGCCCGGGCGATGGCCTGGATCGCGCAGCAACCGATCTGGATGCCCGAGGCGCTCTTGCGCCTGGCCAGTGCCGTGCAGGGCCAGATCCGGGCGGAGGTGCGCTGTCAGGAACTGACCCGCGAGGTGGAGCAGCTTTCCGCCAACCTGGCCGCGACGTATGAAGAAATCTGCTTGCTGCACGGGCTGACGCAGCGGCTGCGGATCGACAGCGACGAAGAGCAGCTCTGCGGCATGGTGCTGCAGTGGCTGTGCGACTGCCTGCCCGTCGAGGGAGCGGCGGTTCAGCTTCTGCCCGTCGCCAAAGAGGGTGAAATCACCTACAAGGCCCGCACCCGCAGCGTGCTGCGGACCGCCGGAGTGTGCCCGCTGACCAATGAAACGTTCACCGCGTTGGTCGAACATCTGCAGCTTGAGGCGGGCTGCGGGCCGGTGGTGATCAATCCGCCGGTCACCCAGGCCCCCGACTGGCCTTGCCCGCACGTGCGGGAACTGATCGTCACGCCCCTGGCAGAAGGTTCCCGGATTCTGGGATGGCTGGCGCTGGTGAACCATCGCGACGGCGGGGAATTCGGCTCGGTAGAAGCCAGCCTGCTGCACTCGATCGGGGCGATCCTCGGCATCCATGCCAGCAACCGCGACCTGTACCGCCAGCAGTCGGAATTCCTGGCCAGCGTCGTGCGGGCGATGACCAGCGCCATCGACGCCAAAGACCCCTACACCTGCGGGCACAGCGACCGCGTGGCCCGAATCGCCGTCCGGCTCGCCAAAGAACTGGGCTGCGACGCCGAGATGCTCCACACGATTTACATGGCCGGCCTGCTGCACGACATCGGCAAGATCGGCATCGACGATGCGGTCCTCCGCAAGCCAGACCGCCTCACGCCCGAGGAGATCGACCATATCAAGCGGCATCCCGAAATGGGGTACCGCATTCTGGCCGACATCCAGCAGCTTTCCCGCGTCCTGCCTGCCGTCCTGCACCACCACGAGCAGTGGGACGGCCGGGGCTATCCGATGGGGCTGGCCGGCGAACAGATTCCATTCATCGCCCGGGTCGTGGCGGTGGCCGACGCCTATGACGCCATGAGCAGCGACCGGCCGTACCGCCGCGGGATGCCGCTGGAGAAGGTCGAGGCGCTGTTCCGAGCCGGGGCCGGGCAGCAGTGGGATGCCGAGGTGATCGCGGCGTACTTCCGCGTTCGAGACGATGTCCGCCGGATCGCACAGGAAGAACGGGCCAATCTGACCCTGGATGTCCAGCAGTGGGTCATCTGACGCACCGCCCCGATCCGGATCGGACGATCGGCCGCTTCGTGCCCTCCGTTTTAGAATCGCTCCCCAATCTCCGCCTCGCAAGCAGCAACCAGGCGTTTGACGCATCTAGGCCCCAAGGGCGATGCCGCCGAGGCAAGCCGCGACAGCCCCCCAACACCGTAAGCCGTGGCACCGGGCGATCGAAATCTGCGGGACACAGGGTCGCAGTGCTTTACGCGTTTCCCGTGGGAGCCTTTGACGCAACTTCAATCTGGGCAAAACTTTCGATCACTGGGTGAGGCGGCTGCGAAACGGCGGCCGGCGGATTGCCCGGCCGCACCACCAAGGCGGTGGCCAGACCCGCTTCCCGGGCGGCATCCAGCTCGGCCACCGCGTCGCTGAGGAACAGGACGTCGTGCGGGGCCAGGCCGAATTGCTGCGCGATCTTGCGATAGCTCGCCGGCTCCTTCTTCGGCCCGAGCGTGGTGTCATAGTGCCCGTGGAAGAACGGCAGCAGGTTGCCCGCCACCGTATGCCCGAAGAAAAGCTGCTGCGCCTCGATGCTGCCCGAGGAATAGACGCGGACGTCGAGTCCCGCCGCGTGCCAAGCGGTCAAGGCCGGCGGAACATCCTCGAACACGTGGGCCACCAGTTCGCCGCTCTCGAAGCCACCCCGCCAGATCAGTCCCTGCAGCGTTTTCAACCCCGTGGTTTTGGCGTCCGCATCCATCAGCCGCAGCACCTCGCGGCAGATCAGCTCCGCCGCCCGCACCGGGTTGTCGCGGGTCAGCCGATGCGCCTTCAGCCAATGGTCGAGCGACTCGTAGCCCACATCGCGGGCGACGAGGTGGAACGCCTCGATATAGTCCTTCTCCAGCCAATTGGCGAAGACCTCGAATGTCAAATGCTTGCGGACGTATGGGAACATCACCTCATACACGAAGGCGATGCTCGAGGTCGTTCCCTCGATGTCAAGCAAAATGCCGCGTCCGCCGTGGTGCATCCGCGAGTCAATCCCCTGTCGATGTGCATCTGGCCAAGTGGAGGGGGCACCCAGCCCAATACCTTGCCATGAGCGTTCCGCTCGCGATCTCCGACGCTCTTCTCACCCGGTCTTTCCAACCTCCACGACCGGCGTCACCCGAGCCGGCGGGATGTCCAGCGGCCCCAGGCAGACCGGCACGTAGCGGCCGTGCACCGGGTCGTCCACATAGTGCGGCGTCCAGCCGCTGGGGTCCTGGAAAAGTCGGATGCACCGGATCGTCCGCTCTGCACACAGGTCGAACCAATGCCGAGTGCCTGCCGGCACATTGATCAGATCGCCCGCCTCAACCTGGATCGCGAAGACGGGACCCCCGGGCGGATGGATGTGGAACACCCCGCTCCCCCGGAGCGTGAACCGCACTTCGTCCTCGCTGTGCGTGTGCTCCCGGCGGAACTTTTCCAGCATCGCCTCCAAGTTGGGCGTCTGCGGCGTCACGTTGATCACGTCCGCCGTGACGTACCCGCCCGCCCGCTTCAGCCGCTCGACTTCGTCGGCATACGCCGCCAGAATCTCCTCGCTCGTGGCATCGGGACCGACCCGGCCAGCCACATCCCATTGCTCGTACGTGATGCCGTAGCGGGCCAGAAACGTGCGAATCTCCTCTGGATCGGAAAGCTCGCGGTTTTCATCTGGAATGCGGACATGAGCCATGGGTGATACTCCTCATTGTGACGGGCTCGCAAGGCCGTTCGGCAAGCCCCCCGATCCCGCACGATTTTTAGATTTTCTCTTGATGATCCAAATTTTGGCGACGCCAGCCCGCAAGCCCTCGCTAAAGTCTTTGCCTGCCTTTTCCAGGTATCCCAAAGTCACGCCAGGCCGTTCTCTAGGGCCAGTCGGCGGCCTGTGCATTCCAGCAGGAACTCCAAGACCTCGACATGCCGCCGGGCCTCGTCCAGATCGCGGCCCCAGGTGTACAGGCCGTGCCCGCGGATCAGGTAGCCAAAGCGCAGCGGCCTTGCTGCGTCGGAAAGCCGTTTGGCGACCTGCTGCGCTAAGCCAGGAATGTCCTGGGTATTGTCGAAAATCTCCAGCCAGACTTCCGTCTGGTGCGTGGTGATGCCGGCCAGTCCCTTGAGCATTTCGTAGCCGGCCAGCAACAGTCTTCCCTGGGGGAAGAAATGCTCGGACAGCACGGTACTCCAGACAGAATGGGTGTGCAGCACGGCGCCGACGTCGCTTTGACGTGCGGCGACGACGTGCAACAGCGTCTCGGCCGAGGCGGCAGGCTGGCCGCGGCCGACCGGGCAGCCATCCTCACCGACCCGCACGAAGTCCATCCGGGAGAGGCGACCCTTGTCCTTGCCGCTGGCAGTCACTAACAGCTCCAGCGGCTGGCGCTGCACGACGACACTGTAGTTGCTGCTGGTGCCCAGGCTCCAGCCGCGCTGCCAGAACTGCGTGCCGACTTCGCGCAGGGCGTCGATCCAAGGGACGAGGTCGGCAATGGCCGCGTGCAGCCGCGGAGTCTGCCGCGAAACCCGCTCCGAGGTGGAAACGGACATGAAATGGGCACTCCTCAACCACCGCACCTCCCGCCCAGCCCGAACCTTGACAGGTCAATGTAGCAAAAACCGGCGGCCCGGCAATTCGCGACCCTCTTGCCACAGGCGCTTGGCCTTGCCATCGGCACCTGGCAAGGCTGCCAGCCGCCAGTGACCTGATCCCCCGCGAAGCACCCGCCCACCCAGCACCGCGTGGTCGGCGAGCAGTCCATCCAGGCCTCGTGTGGACAGCTTCTTCGCGGCGTGCAGAAACGGCTGCACACTGCGACAAGGTAGGGGTCGCACCTCGACGAGTCGCCGTAAGGGCCGTTAGAATGCGGGCGGCTGCCTCGCCGCCTGGGACGGAATTCGGCCTTGTCGATTCGGGGCTGATCGGCCTTGGTCTTGTCGGGCATGGGCTTGTCGACCCTGAGCCGACGGTCCGCGGAGGTGGTGAGGTCGCCCGGCACGCAAGACCCGTTTCCAAGCATCGCTTTCTTCATGAATCGCCGCGTCGTCATCACCGGAATTGGCGTGATCTGCCCGCTGGGCATGACACCGCAAGAAGTCTGGCAGCATTTGAGCGAGGGGAAGAGCGGGGTGCGCGAGCTGACCCTGGTGCCGGCGGATGCGTTCCCGATGTCGTTCGGGGCGGAGGCTCGCGGCTTTACCGGCGCGATCGAAGATTTCGGGCCGCTGGACAAGAGCCTGGCTCGGACGATCCGCAAGAACCTGAAGGTGATGTGCCGGGAAATGCAGCTTGGGATCGCAGCGGCCCAGCGGGCGTTGGCCGACAGCGGCCTGGCCCTGGACCAGCTCGATCGCGACCGGATCGGCTGCGTGTACGGCACGGACTACATGCTGACGATGCCACAGGAGTTCACGGCGGGCATCCGCAATTGCCTGACGCCGGCAGGCCAATTCGACTTTTCGCTGTGGGCGGAGCGCGGGTTGCCGGCCGTCGAGCCGCTGTGGCTGCTAAAATATCTGCCCAATTTGCCGGCCAGCCACATTTCGATCTTCAACGACCTGCGGGGGCCGAACAATTCGCTGACCATGCGCGAGCCGGCCAGCAATCTGGCGGTGGCCGAGGCCTTTCAGACGATCGTCCGCGGCCATGCCGACATCATGCTGGCCGGGGCCACGGGCACGAAGCTGCATCCCGCACGGACGATCCATGTGGTCACGCAGGAGGAAATCGCCACCGGCGATGGCGACCCGACCCGCTTCAGCCGGCCGTTCGACGCGGACCGCCGCGGAGCGGTGCTGGGGGAGGGGGCCGCGACGCTGGTGCTGGAAGAGCGGCAGCAGGCGCTGGCCCGTGGCGCGACGATCTGGGGGGAAGTGATCGGTTGCGCCTCCGGGGCCGTGAGCGACGGGCGTGCCAATGGGCGTTATCGCACCGCGGTGGAAGAAGTGTTGCGGCGGGCCTTAGCCCGAGCGGGTGTCGGGCCGTCGCAGGTCGGGCACGTCCATGCGCACGGCCTGAGCACCCGCCGCAGCGACGCCGAAGAGGCCCAGGCGATCGCGACAGTGTTTGCCGACCGCTCGCAGCCGGTCCCCGTGGTGGCCGCCAAGAGCTATTTCGGCAATCTGGGGGCGGCCAGCGGCCTGGTGGAGCTGATCTGCAGCCTGCTGGCGATGCAGCAGGGCCGGCTGTTCGGGACGCTCAACTACGAAACTCCGGACCCCGAGTGCCCCATCCGCGTAGTGGCCGACGAGTTAGCGCCGCCCGGCGAGGTGCTGGTCAACGTGAACTTTTCCCCTCAAGGGCAGGTCAGCGCCGTGGTGATTCAGCGGCATGCTGCAGCCTAGGGTGGCGAGCCGCCGCATCGAGCAGCCCCCGCTGGCGGGTGCCACTGCACCACCGGCGCCTCCTGCGGCCTTCCGCGTCCGCGGGGCTTCGGCCAGCGCACGGGTGGCCCGTTGGACGGGCTCACGCCGGCAGGCCGGCCGCAGCAGCTTCCTCCTCGCTGGGGGCGGGCGGGGCGAACCAGGCATAGATGGCGGGCACGACCAGCGCCGTCAGCAGCGTGGAGGTGATCAGGCCGCCGATGACCACCGTGGCCAGCGGCTGCTGGATTTCCGCCCCCGCGGTGGTCGAGGTGGCCATCGGGACGAAGCCCAAACTGGCCACCAGCGCCGTGGTGAGCACGGGCCGGATGCGGTGGTCGGCCGTTTCGCGGGCCGCATCGCGAGGGGCGTACCCCGCCTCGCGCAGGTGTTCGGCGCCGCTGACCCAGACCAGCCCGTTGAGCACGGCCACGCCAAAGAGCGCGATGAAGCCGACGCCGGCCGAGATGCTGAACGGCATCCCCCGCAGCCAAAGCGCTAGGACGCCTCCGGAGGCCGCCATCGGCACCGCGAGGAAGATCAGCGCCGCCAGACGCACCGACTTGAGGCTGGTGTAGAGCAGCAGAAAAATGATCGCCATGACGATCGGCGTGATGATCGCCAGGCGGCGGCTGGCCGACTGGAGGTTTTCAAAATCGCCCCCCCATTCGATCCGGTAATTCGGCGGCAGCTTGACCTTCTGGCGGATCGCTTGCTGGGCCTCGCGAACGAAGCTGCCCACATCGCGGCCGCGGACATTGCACTGCACGAAGGTCCGCCGCTGCCCCGCCTCATGATCGATGCTGGGCGGTGTTTCTTGCAGCACGATGTCGGCCAGCTCGCCCAGCGGCAGCACGTGCTCGGCGTGCACATGGACGGGAAGCTGCTCCAGCCGGCGGGCATCGTCGCGCCAGGAGGGAGGGAACCGCACGAGGATCGGGTAGCGGGCGCGCCCCTCGTAGAGGTGCCCCACCGGATAGCCGCCGACCGCCGCCACCGCGTCGAGCAGATGCTGGGCGGAAATCCCGTACCGGGCAAGCTGCTCGCGGCGCGCTTTGACCGTCAGCGTCTGGACATTGGCCTGGTAATCGGCCTTCACGTCCGCCGCGCCGGGAATCGCTGCCAGGACGCCTTCGATCTCCTTCCCCTTGCGGGCCAGCACCTCCAGATCGTCGCCATACAGCAGCACCGCCACATCCGCCTTCACGCCGGCCACCAGTTCGTCCACCCGCATCTCGATCGGCTGGGTGAAAGCGAACACCGCCCCGGGTACCTCGCGGGTCAGCACGCGCGCCATCTCCTCGACCAGCTCATCGCGGCTCTTGCGGCGCGGCCACTGGGCGACCGGTTTGAGCATCACCCACACGTCGGTCTGCTGCACGCCCATGAGGTCGTTGGCGATCTCGGGGCGGCCGGTCTTGCAGAACACGGTCCGCACCTCGGGGAATGCGAGCAGCAGCTTCTCGATCTGCGTCGAGACAGGCAACGAGCCTTCGAGCGTGGAACTGGGCAGACGGTTGCATTCGATGAGGATATCCCCCTCGTCCAGTCGCGGCATGAACTCCGCTCCCAGACGTAGTGCCAGGGGGATCGTGGCCACAAACACCGCCAGTCCCGCCAGGGCGGTCAGCCGCGGCCAGGCCAGCACCCGCTCCACCACCGGGCGGTAAAACCATTTCAGCAGCCGGATCAGCCAGACCTCCTTCTCCTGAAGCTGCCGCGGCAGCGAGGTGTACGCCAGCACCGGCATCAGCGTCAGCGACAGTACCAGCGACCCGGCCAGCGCGAACAGCACGGTCAGGGCCATCGGGCGGAACAGCTTGCCTTCGGTGCCTTCCAGCGTCAGGATCGGCAGGTAGACCACCGCGATGATCAGTTCCCCGAACATCGTCGGTTTGCGGACCTCGATCGCCGCGTCGCGGACCACGTCCCAGTGCGAACGCCCCTGGTGGTTGTGGGCGATCCGCCGCATGCAGTTTTCGATCATGATCACCGAACTGTCCACGATCAGCCCGAAGTCGATCGCTCCCAGGCTCATCAGGCTGGCGGTAATGCCGGTCAGCCGCATCACGTTGGTCGCGAACAACATGGACAGCGGGATCGCCAGGGCCGCCACCAGCCCCGCCCGCAAGTTCCCCAGGATCACCAGCAGCACGAGGATTACCAACAGCCCCCCCTCGACCAGGTTGTGGATCACGGTGTGCAGCGTGCGACCGATGAACTCGGCCCGGTCGTAGAGGATCTCCAGCCGGACATCGGGCGGGAGCGTGGCCTGGATTTCCGCCAGTTTTTCCTTCACCCGATGGACCGTGGTGCGGCTGTTCTCTCCCAGGAGCATCATCACCATGCCGGTGACGATCTCGCCGCGGCCATCGCGCGTGGCCGCTCCCTGGCGGGTCAGCGGGGCGATGACCACCTGCGCCACGTCGCGCACGAGCACCGGCAGATCGCCGGGGTTGCTGCGGATGACGATCCGCTCGATATCTTCCGGCCCGCGCAGCATGGCTTCGCCCCGCACGAACCGCTGCTCGTTCTCATGGACGATATATCCGCCGCCGATATTGGCGTTGTTTTCCGTCAGCGCGGTCAGCACCTCCTCCAGGCTCACCCGCTGCGCCGCCATGCGATTGGGGTCGAGCTGCACTTCGTACGATTTGTAAAAGCCGCCGATCACGTTGATCTCGGTGACCCCGGCCACCTGCTTGAGCTGCGGGGCGATCTGCCACTCGAGGATCGAGCGCAGTTCCATCGCATCGCGGACGGGCCGCCCGCTGGAGCCGATGCTGCGGACCTCGAATTGCAGAATCTCCCCCAGGGCCGTCGCCAGCGGTCCCAGCTCCGGTGGCCCGTGCCCTGGCAGGAGCTGTCCCGCCGCCTGTGCGATCCGCTCGGTCACCAGTTGCCGCGCCCGGTACAGGTCGGTCCCTTCCTCGAACACCAGCGTTAATGCGGAGATGCCGAATTTCGAGACGCTCCGCATCTCGACCAGCCGGGGTAACCCCCCCATCACCGTCTCCACGCGATTGGTCACATACTGCTCAACTTCCAGAGGCGACAGCCCCGGAGCCTCCGTCAGCACCAGCACCTGGGTGTTCGTCATGTCCGGCACTGCATCAATGGGGATGTGCAGAGCGCTGTACACTCCGCCCACCGCCATCAGGCCGACTAGCGCCAGGACCAGAAACCGGTTCCGGAGCGAAACGTTGATCAGTTCGGACAGCATGGCTTGAGAACATCCAGGACGAAAACAAGCCGGCAGGAGCCTCTCTGTCGCAGCAGGCTTGCTACTCGGCTTCCCGCTCCAGCAGCAGTTCCGATTTGAGGAAGAAGGCCCCGCGGGCGACGACCGTATCGCCTTCCACCAGCCCCTGACGGATTTCGACCCGGTCCCCCGCTTCGATCCCCAGTTCCACATCCACCCGGCGGAACGTCCGCGGCCCGACCGGGACGAACACCATCGGCTGGTTCTCATGCCGCTGGATGGCGGTCGCTGGCACGAGCAGTGCCTCCCGCGGCGCGGCCAGGGGGATCTGCACCCAGGCGAACATCCCCGGTTTGAGGCGCCCGTGCGAATTCTCCATCGCCAGCACTAGCGGCACGGCCCGCTTCTCCGGAGCGATCTGGCTGCCGATGAACCGCACCGCGGCGTGCACCGGCTCGCTCGCCAGTGCGGGAAGCTGGACCGGCAGCGTGTCCCCCTCACGCACTAGCTCCAGAGCCGGCCAGTCCCGTTCGTGGATCTCCGCGGAAATCCATATCGTCCGAGTGTCCGCCACGACGAACAGCGTCTGGCCCGCTTGCACCCGCGACGTGGCAATGGCGAGACGCTCCTCCACCCGTCCTGCCAGCGGCGCCAGCAGCTTCAGCTCGCTCAGGTGCTCCTGATCCGTGACCGGCGTCATGTCGGACCAGGGACCGAGCAAGTTGGCCAGCGTCTGCTGAGCGACGGCCAATAGACGCAGTGCCTGCTGGGCCGCAGCCCGTGCGCGGTCGCGATCCTGGATCGCCGCGAAACGGGCGGCCTCGCACGCTCCCTGAAACTGAGCCGCCGCCTGCTCTTTCGCACTAAGCCTCTCTTCCAGCAGTCGGCGGCTAAGGGTCCCCTCGCCCAACACGTCCCCGGCCTGGCTGGCTCGCTCCGCCGCCAGCAGCCGGGAATACGCCGCCACGAGCTTCTCGCGGTACTCGCCTAGCACCCGCCCTTGCAAAGCCGCTTCGACGTCCGCCAGCTTCGGCCGCTGGCTCAAAAGCGCTAGTAGCGACTGGACGTTCTCGGCCACCGCTTCCGCGCGCTCTTGCTCGCGCCGCGCTAGCGCCAGCTCCGCTTCGCGCTGCAGCACCTCGTTGCGGGCCAGCCCCACCTCGGGACTGGAGAGGATCGCCAGGGGAGTTCCCTGCTCTACACTCTGCGAAGGCTCGACCAAGACTTGCAGCACGACGCCAGCCACCGGCGCCGTGACCGGCACCCGCTTGGCGGCGTCGTAGGTCACCTCGCCAGGAACCAGCCGCGTCGGGGCAATCGGCTCACGCACGACGGTCGCCAACTCGATCCCCGCAGCCGCCAGCTTCTCAGGCGTCAGTTCCACCTCATTGGCCGGTGCCGCAGGTGCCTCGCCCGCTAGGTCGTACCCCTCGCCCCCGTGCGGCAACAGGTCGACCCAGCCCAGTTGCATCCCCGCCATCAAGAGACCAAGTCCCGACACCAGCAGGACGGTCGTCAGGGCATTGGCATGCCGGCCAAGGCTCGCGGCCGGCCACAAGACGCGCAAATTCATGTCACGACCCTGAATATTTTCATTAAAAACACCTTGACATCCGTCCCGTCAGGGACGCATGGTGCCGTGGGATAGGAATCACAAACGACGGACGATGGCCCAGCTTCGCTAAGGCCTGTACGGGCGAGGGGATTTCCGAGCAGGGGCTGTGCCCCCCTCGCAGGATCACACACAGCAAGGCGTTGTCCTGCCGTGATTTAGATCAGAAAGCAGCCCAACAGCGCGCGGCGCGACCCAGCAGATAGGCAGGATGGGCAAACACGATCGAAAAAAGAGCTGCTCGCCGAGGATAGAAAGGCAAGGCGATCCTGGTGGGCTGCCAGCTCAACGTAGTCTGATACGGGGGTTTGCAGGCTCCACAGATGCCAGTCCAGATTGCTCAGAAAAACGCTTTGTACTAGGGTCGCACCCCGGCAGATGCAGCCAAACTCGTTGGGACAGCCATGGTGAGGCCAGCCTACCGGAATCGGCTGCCGTTCGACCCGCAAATGACCGGCGGTCGCGATTTGCCGGAGGACGTCCTGCCATTCCCAGGCGCAGTGGATCGACGCCAGGACCAGCAGGGCACAGGCGCCAAAGGCCTGCCTGCGGTGATGTTGCGGGGCGCGCCACCAAGCTGTCCACATACGCGCGAACTTCTGGAAAAACGACCTGCGATCTGCGATTGCGGGCGATTGCGGGGAACCAGCCAGTGGGAAGGCTTCTTCAGCTTACCCTCGCGAGACGCTCGAGGCAATTCGCCCAGTGCCAGGCAACCTCGATTCCCGTCCGGGCTGTCCAGCGTGGGCGATCCAGCCACGCCGAAGGCCGCAAAAAGCAAGGGGTGATCTATCTTGTCGGCACTGAGGGCGGGTGGTAGGCTTAAACACGGAATGGTACGACCGGAACAGGCCGCAAAGCCGGACACTGCGCCTTTCCCACCGGTTGGGGCCGTCGCTGGCTCCCTCCAGGAGTATCAAGCGCGAACCCGCCTACCCTCGCAGCTCGCTGAGCGCTGACGTGGACTTCCAGCTCCATCTCGAAACCGAGACGGTCGAGCACTGCTACCCGGCGAGGCCGCTGTGCGTGCGGGAAACCGACTCGGTGCGCAGCGTGATCCGTCAGATGCAGGCCGAACGCACCGGCGCCGCCATGGTCTGCCGCGAGGAGCGGCTGTGTGGCGTCTTCACCGAGCGCGACGCCCTGCGGATGCTGGCGGACGGAGCCGACCTCGATGTCCCTGTCGCCTCGGTGATGGTGCGTCAGCCCGTCACCGTGCGTCTTACCGATACGGTCGGGCGGGCGATCGGCCTGATGAGCGCTGGCGGTTTCCGCCGGTTGCCCGTCGTAGACGACGATGGCCGGCTGGTGGGCGTGCTCAAGGTGTCCGGCCTGCTGCACTATCTGGTCGAGCATTTTCCGAAAGTAATTTACACGTTGCCTCCCGAACCTCACCACAAGACGGCTTCCCGCGAGGGAGCTTGATTAAATCGCCGCAAGGTATTGTCCGCCAGAGGTTTAGGCTTTTGCTCAGCCTGATTTCTAAATGGCTGGCAGTGCGTTGCCCCGCCTCCTTTCGCCGAAATAATGACTGTACGCGTCCGACGCCTTGTGCCCGGACGTTTCCTGAATTCGAGGCCGCTTGCCTACCATGTCCACCACGACCACCGATCCTGTCCCCGCCACGCATAAAGAAGTCCATCAAATTCCCAGTGCGACGGTGCGATTTGCCGGCGACTCTGGCGACGGCATGCAGCTCACTGGCGAGCAGTTCACCCGCACCAGTGCCCTGCTCGGGAACGACGTTTCGACGTTCCCGGACTTCCCGGCAGAGATTCGTGCCCCTCGCGGCACTTTGGCGGGCGTCAGCGGCTTCCAGGTTCATTTTTCGAGCACCGACATCTACACGCCGGGCGACATTTTGGATGCCCTGGTCGTGATGAACCCGGCCGCGCTACGGACGAATCTGGGCGACCTCCGCAAGGGGGGGGTGCTGATCGCGAACTCGGACAATTTCGAGAAAAAAGATTGGGAAATGGCGGGTTATGACAGCAACCCGCTCGATTCGGAGGTGCTGGAGCACACCTATCAGGTTTACAAGGTGCCGATGACCCGGCTGGTGCGGGAGGCCTTGAAGGACACGGGTCTGAGCACCAAAGAGGTCGACCGCTGCAAGAACTTTTTCGCCCTGGGGCTGGTGTACTGGCTGTACGGCCGGGACATAGAGCCGACGCTCCGGTTCATCCGAGAAAAATTCGGCAGCAAGCCGGAACTGGTGGAGGCGAACACCCGGGCGCTCAAGGCCGGTTGGCATTATGGCGAGACCACCGACGCGTTCCTTTCCACCTACCGCGTGGAAAAGGCCCATCTGCCGCCGGGCACCTACAAAAACGTCAGCGGCAATCTGGCGATGGCCTACGGCCTGATGACCGCGGCCTGGCTGAGCGGCAAGGAACTGTTCCTGGGCAGCTACCCGATCACGCCGGCCAGCGACATTTTGCACGAGCTGTCGAAGTACAAGAACTTCGGCGTGCGGACGTTCCAGGCGGAGGATGAAATTGCAGCCATTTGCTCGGCGATCGGGGCGGCGTATGGCGGCCACATGGCGGTGACGACCTCCAGCGGTCCGGGGATCGCCCTGAAGACCGAAGCGATCGGGCTGGCGATCATGCTCGAACTTCCGCTGCTGGTGATCAACATTCAGCGTGGCGGCCCCAGCACTGGCTTGCCGACCAAGACGGAACAGGCCGATCTGTTCCAGGCAATCGTGGGGCGTAACGGCGAGGCGCCGCTGCCCGTGGTCGCCGCCCGCAGCCCGGCCGACTGCTTCGACGTGGCGATCGAGGCCTGGCGGATCGCCTCGCGGCTGATGACGCCGGTGATGGTGCTTTCGGACGGATACCTGGCCAACGGGAGCGAGCCGTGGCTCATTCCCGAGGTGGGCAAGCTGCCGCGGATCGAGATCAAGCACCCTGGTCCGATCACGACGGGGGAGACGTTCCTGCCGTATCAGCGGGACGAGCTGCTGGCCCGTCCCTGGGCACTGCCCGGTACCAAGGGGTTGATGCACCGAATTGGCGGGCTGGAGAAGCAGGACATCACTGGGAACGTGAATTACGAGCCGGCCAACCACCAGCACATGGTCAATACGCGGGCCAAGAAGGTGGAGAACGTGGCGAGCCTGATCGCGCCGCAGGAGGTGGAAGGCCCCGAGAGCGGCGATCTGTTGGTGCTGAGCTGGGGCGGGACCTACGGCGCGTGCAAGACGGCGGTCGAGCTGTGCCTGGCGGAGGGGCTGTCGGTGGCGCACGCCCATCTGCGGTGGCTCAACCCGTTCCCGCGGAACCTTGAGAAGATCGTCCGCAGCTACAAGAAGGTGCTGATTCCGGAGCTGAACATGGGTCAGCTCCGGACCTTCATCCGGGCCAAATACCTCGTGGATGCGCAGGGGCTGAACAAGGTGCAGGGGCGTCCCTTCGCGGTCCAGGAGGTCGTCAACGCCATCCGTCAGCAGCTTGGCTTGTCCACCAACGGCCAGCCGCAGCGGGAGACGGAAGCGGCGGTGGCGGCGCTGGCGGGGGCGGCTGCCGACGGCGGCTAGAGGCGTCGCGCGGCGGTGCGCGTCACCCCGTGCGTGGGCACGTAGAATGACCAGAGAACTGTTTTCACCGCCTGTCGGGCCGGCGGCGGCTGCGGGTCGCGTCTGAGCGACTTTGGCACCGCTTGCTGGGCGGATCGACAGGTGCCCTCAGGAGATCCAACCGATCATGTCCACGGTCCAGGAAGTGCTGACGGCCAACGATTTCGCCAGCGATCAGGATGTCCGCTGGTGCCCGGGCTGCGGGGACTACTCGATCCTCGCCCAGATGAAGAAGGTGCTGCCGCAGATCGGATTGCCGCGGGAGCAGATCGTGTTCATCAGCGGGATCGGCTGCTCCAGCCGCTTCCCGTACTACATGAACACCTACGGCATTCACGGCATCCACGGCCGCGCTCCAGCGATCGCCACCGGGCTGAAGTGTGTCCGGCCGGACTTGCAGGTGTGGGTGATCACCGGCGATGGGGACGCCCTGTCGATCGGCGGCAACCACTTCCTGCACTGCATCCGCCGGAACGTGGACCTGAAGATCATCATGTTCAACAACCGCATCTACGGCCTGACCAAGGGGCAGTATTCTCCCACCTCGCCCCTGGGCAAAGTGACCAAGAGCACGCCGTACGGGGCGATCGACAACCCGCTCAATCCCATCTCTGTGGCGATCGGCTGCGAGGCCACGTTCGTCGCCCGCTCGATCGACGTGCATGTCAAACACCTCGGCGAAGTCCTCAAGCGGGCGGCCGAGCACAAGGGGACCGCGTTCGTCGAGGTGTATCAGAACTGCAACGTCTTCAACGATGGGGCGTGGGACTACGCCACCGACAAGAACACCAAGTTCGACACGATCATCGAACTGGAGCATGGCAAGCCGCTGATCTTCGGCAAGAACAAGGACAAAGGCATCCGCCTCAATGGCATGGAGCCGGAGATCGTGGAGCTGGGCAAGGGCGTCAATCCGGACGATCTGCTCTTCCACGACGAAAAGGCGCCGGAGCCGACGCTGGCCTACCTGCTGAGCCGGATGCGGCATCCCGAGTTCCCAGAGCCGATCGGCGTGTTCCGCGATATCGAGGCGCCGCGGTACGACGTGGAGCTGAACCGCCAGATCGAGCAGGCCCGAGCGAAACGCGGGCCGGGCGATCTGGACGCCCTCTTCCGCAGCGGCGAGACGTGGACCGTCAGCTAGACACGCTGGTCCAATACGCTCAGCGCTGAGCAGGGCTCCGGCGCGGCAGCCCCCTCCCGGAGCCAGCGCTGATTGTTCCTTGGGAGCCGACCCCGCAGCGGACGTCGTGCGTGGGCGTGGCCGCATATGGGGCCTCTCGCCATGGGCCTTGCAATCTCTTCATGCGGCCGCACGTGGCATGCTGCCCAAAGAGGGTGCGGTACCGCTCGGAAGGTGTACTAGGTCGTCATGGCCCGCAGTCGGCGGCGTTTTTTCTTGTTGCCAGCTTGACTTTTGTCTTGTTCCCGAATCGACGCGGATTTACATTAAGCGCCCAGTGGCGTCGCAGTGGCATTGCTGGCACGTGCAGAGGGAGGCCGACTATGTACCGATCGAGCCGGCCTGTTGTCCGCAGGGCGTTTCGACGGTTGTGGTGCGAGCGTTTGGAGTCTCGTTGCCTTCTGGCAACGCTCGCCGGTGACGAAGGGCTGTTCCGGCCCGTCATTGTCGCCGGAGACCCTAATGGCAACCCGCCCGATTCGCCAGCCGCCCGGGTGGATGCCAATGAACACGGTTGGTTCGCGGGAGTGGGGAGTCTCGAAATCAACACGCGCCGCGGAACGTATCTGTGCACGGGAACGGCCATCGACAGCCTGCGCGTCCTGACGGCTGCGCATTGCGTCGATATCAACAACGACGGACGCAGCGATGCGAAGGATGGCATCCTGAGCATCAAGTTCAACGTGAATCTGGATACCGATTCGCCCGTGGACCAGGTCGATCTCCAGACGCCCGCAGCGAGCTGGCGCACCCACCCGGACTACACGGGGTTCGGTCGTCCTTCGGTCAACGACGACCTGGCGGTGATCACGCTGGCCAGTCCGCTTCCCTCCACCGTGCCGACTTACGCCTTGGCATCCAGCGACCTTACCGTGGAGACGGAACTGGTCATGGTCGGTTATGGCCGCTCGGGCGACGGGATCAACGGTTACACCATCGGTGCGAATTTCACCGTCAAACGCGTGGGCGGGAACGTCGTCGATGCGTTTTACGGCCAGGACGATCGCCGACGCCCTGGGGCTAACGAGGTGTTTCGTTTCGACTTCGACAGCCCGGACGGCAGCAATGGCCCCTTGGGAGGACCCAGTCTAGGCAACACGGTGGAAACGACGCTAGGCGGTGGGGATTCGGGCGGACCGAGTTTTGTCCTTCGTGCTGGAGCCGACCCGACCGACCCGGCGTCGTATCTGCTTGTGGGCGTCAATACGTTCACGCAAGGCAACGCACCTTACTTCGGCTCCCTGGGGGGCGGCATCAACGTTTTCCCTTATCGGGACTGGATCCTCTCGGGAACCACCAGCGGCGGGGGCAGCGGGGGGCCGCGCGGACCAGGAGCTGGTCCGCAGCTTGGTGCCGAATTCGTTGCCATCGCCTCGGAAATGTGGTCCGCATTTCCCGCGGAAATGCCTCTCGAAAGCGGCATGGCCCCCGGCTTACACGTCACCTCCTCGATCGGAGCGGCGGCTTCCATCCAGGCAGACGTGTCGATCCATCCGCTGCGTCCGATGGCCGACCGTCACGACGTCCTCCGCGCTCGAAGTTTCGTGGTCACGATGCCCACGGAAGCAGAGACGCTTCTGCCGCCTGCCTCGCTGGGCTTCGAGAGTTCCTTTGCAGCCGCCGAAGCGGACGACGTATCTGCGCTGGCCGTGGATGCCGTGCTCCGTCGAGACTTGGGATGGCTCGAGTGACGCGGGCTGCCGGCCTGCCAAGGCCGCCTTTGCGCTGCGGCTGTCGTCGGGTTGAATGAACGGCATGGGGCGCGGCAGGTCCGAGTGTACCCCGGGCGCCGCGCACGCAACCCCTTGGGACGACGAGGGAGGCAGATCATGGCGGCCAAACGCATCTTGATGCTCGTGGGGGACTACGTCGAGGACTACGAAGCCATGGTCCCCTATCAGATGCTGCGAATGGTCGGGCACCAGGTCGATACCGTCTGCCCAGGCAAAGCGGCCGGACAGACCGTGGTCACCGCCGTGCACGATTTCGAGGGTGAACAGACCTATAGCGAGAAGCGCGGCCACCGCTTCCTTCTGACGGCCGATTTCGAAAATCTCGACGAAACGCGCTACGACGCGCTGGTGATCCCGGGTGGTCGGGCTCCCGAATACCTGCGCCTGACGCCCCGCGTGCTGGCCATCGTGCGGCACTTCGCCGAGGCGGGAAAACCGATTGCAGCCATCTGCCACGGAGCCCAGCTCCTGACCGCTGCGGGCGTCGTCCGCGGCAAGCGAGTCAGTGCCTACCCGGCTTGCCGGGCCGAGGTCGAACTGGCCGGCGGTGAGTACGTGCCCGCCAGCCCGGCCTTCGACAACGCCGTGACCGACGCCCCCCTGGTCACAGCACCCGCCTGGCCGGCCCACCCTGCCTGGATGCGGCAGTTCCTGGAGCTGCTCGGCTCGAACATCCAGCCATGACGCTGCGCTAGCGCGGTTTGCTCGGCTGGTCATGGTGCGCCGTAAGTCACGTCACATCAACAACTTGCGCTTTAAGGAACGACTATGCGAGCGCTGCGGCTGGAAGGCGTGCGGATGCTGCGGCCGGCCGAGGTCGAAGAGCCTGGGCCCTGCGGGGAGGGCGAGGCGCTGGTGCGCGTGCATCGGGTGGGCATCTGCGGCACCGACCACAGCGCCTACCTGGGGAAGATGCCCTTTGTGACGTTTCCCCGGATTCTCGGGCACGAGCTAGGGGTCGAGGTGTTGGCCGTCGGGCCTGGGGTGGAGCACGTGCAGGTGGGGGACCGCTGTGCTGTCGAGCCCTACTTGAACGACCCGAATAGCCCGGCCAGCCGGCGTGGGAAACCGAATTGCTGCGAGCGTCTGGCGGTCCTGGGCGTGCACATCGATGGCGGCATGCGGCCGCGACTCGTTCTTCCCGCTCGCAAATTGCACCCTTCGACCAGGCTGAGCTACGACCAGCTCGCCTTGGTCGAAACGCTGGCGATCGGCGCGCATGCGGTCAGCCGCAGCGGGCTGGAGCCGGGGCAGACGTGCTTGCTCATCGGGGCCGGGCCGATCGGGCTGGCGGCGCTTCAGTTCATCCGCCTGGCGGGCGGGCGTCCCATCGTGGTGGACCGCATCCCGTCCCGGCTGGATTTCTGCCAGCGGCTCGGCGTCTGCGACACTCTGCTGGCCGGCGACGACCTGGCGGAGCGGGTGCGGTCCCGGAACGACGGTCTCTTGCCCGACGTGGTGATCGATGCCACGGGCAATCCGCAGTCGATGTCGGCTGCCCTGGGGCTGATCGCCCATGGGGGGAAGGTGGTGTATGTGGGACTGACTGGAGAGGAGGTCCGGTTTCGGCATTCGGATTTCCACCGCGTCGAAGGGACGCTGCTGTGTTCCCGCAACGCGTTGCCGGACGATTTCCGCCGGATCATCGGCCTGATCGAAGCGGGACGCATCGACACCCGCCCCTGGATGACGCATCGCTGCACGCTGGACGAACTGCCGGAGGCGATGCCTGGTTTCCTGAAGCTGGAAAGCAGGGTCGTCAAGGCGATCGTCGAAGTGGCGGATTGACCCCGCGGGCGGACCCGCAGCCCGAGGACTATGTCGCGTCGCCCGGTGGCCGCTTTCGCCGCCGGGTGATCCAATAGGTGATCAAGGACATCAACCCCGAGTACTTGTAATGCGGATCAATATAATGCTCGATCACATAAAAGGCGAAGTAGTAGAAGCGGCAAAACGACCAGATCGCCAGCAGCAGTAAGACCCCGACTTGCCAGCTCCCGCAGATGGCGAGAATCCCCCGGCCGCCAGGCAGCCCAGCCGCAGGAACAGCACGCCTTTCAACACGATGAGGCGAGGGTCTTTCAGGTCCGCCATCGATCGCGCCTCCCAGGCAGGCGGAGGGCGGTCCTGGGCTCAGGGGGCTGGGCCAGCCGGCACGCGGGTCCGTGAAGGCCGGGCCGCGGCCGGCACCTCGCGTCGGAAGGCAGGTTGCCTGGCCAGGCAGCTCACGTCGGCAGCACCAGCTCGCGACCGTCCACGTCGCGGCATTCGATCTCCAAATGCTCGGGGAACAGGCTCTCGCTGCCGAGGATCTGCACCTGCATCTTGGCCTCGTCTTCGAGCTGGGTGATCTCGCGGCGTTTGCGGTTGTTGAGGTAGGTGGCCACGGCGTCGTTGACACGCACAGTGACCTTGGCGATTTTAGGCTGCTGGCTGGCCAGGGCCAGCATGCGGACGACTTCGATCGCCATGCTTTCCGGGGTCTTCACCACGCCGCGGCCGCCGCAGCAGGGACAATCGCCATACACGCTCCGCTTGAGGCTGGGGCGGATGCGCTGGCGGGTCATTTCGATCAGGCCGAACGGACTGGTGCGGAGGATCTTCGTGCGGGCGCGGTCGCGCTTCATCGCCTCGCGCAGGGCCCGTTCGACCCCGCGGCGGTGCTTCTCCTTGCGCATGTCGATGAAGTCGTTGACGATCACACCGCCCAGGTCGCGCAGGCGGAGCTGCCGGGCGATCTCGCGGGCGGCCGCCAGGTTGAGCTGGTAGGCCGTCTCCTCGGCATCGTTATCCAGACGGAAGCTGCCGCTGTTGACATCGATCGCTACCAGGGCTTCCGTCTGGTCGATCACGATCGAGCCTCCCGCTTTGAGAGGCACTTTCCGCTGATAAATCTGCGCGATCTCCGATTCGATCTTATATTTGTGGAACAGGGGCTCACGCCCTTCATACAAATGCAACCGGTTCACGTAGCGTGGCATGACCAGTTGCAGAAACTCCTTGGCCCGCTCATAAGCTTTCGGCTCGTCGATATAGATCGCGTCGATCTCCTGGGTGAAGATGTCACGGATCGTGCGGATGATCATATCGCTCTCTTCATAGATCACCCCTGGCTCGGTCGCTTTGCGGAGCCGCCGGACGATGACCTTCCACAGCCGCAGCAGGTAGGCTAGGTCGCGGGAAAGTTCTTTCTTGGTGCGGTCCTGCCCGGCGGTGCGCACGATGAACCCCAGCCCCTTGGGCGGGTTCAGTTCGAGCATGATCTCGCGGAGCTGGCGGCGCTGCTGGTCGTCCTCGATCTTCCGGGAGACGCCGACACGCCCCAGGGCCGGCATCAGCACCAGGTACCGCCCGGGGATGCTGATGTAGGTGCTGAGGGTCGGCCCCTTGGTGCCGATCCCCTCCTTGATCACCTGCACCAGCACTTCGTCGCCGCGGCGGAAGATTTCCTGGATCGGCGGTTTGAACCGCGGCCGGCTGTAGCGCGGCGTACGGCGGGGACGCCCCCGGTTGCTTCGGCCATCGCCGCGTCCCTCCCCGGAGGTGCCGTTGTTCTCTTCCCCCCGCACGGCATCGTCGTCGCCTACGTCAATTTCCGCCATCCGGCCGGCACCCATCGACTCGCCCGGATCGTAGCCGCCCTGGCGGAAGTATTGCGGCTCGACGTCGCTGATATGCAGAAAACCGTTCCGCCCGACTCCAAAATCCACAAAGGCGGCTTGAATGCTCGGTTCGAGATTGACGATCCGCCCTTTATAAATATTTCCCACATAATTGTCCTGGCTGGCACGTTCGATATACAGCTCTTCCAGGACGCCATCTTCCACAATCGCAATCCGGCATTCCTCCGGTTGCGACACATTGATGAGCATTTCGCTTCTCATGCGTGCTTGATCTTTCGTATTCCCGAAAAATGATCTGCCTGTCGTGCCGTCGCGCCGTGCAGGCACGGTCCCTCAGGCCCTGAGTCGGCCCACCGCCGCCGCACCGCGCCGCACGGCCACACTCCTGGGCCGGCAAGCCCGTGGGGCCTTTCGAGGCCCCCCCGCCTGGATGCTGCGCGGACCCCCTGTCACCTCGGTGCCACGCACCCCCAAGGCCCCCATCTGGCAAGCTGTCCGCCCAAGCGCAGGTCTTCAGACGGCCCATCCCCCAAGACGTCTGACGCGCATCGCCAGCGCATGTCCAGACCCAGGTCCTGCACCCCCAACCGGGAGCTGCCGTTCGACCTGGTCCGTCCTGTGCGACTTGATGCATCATGCAGCCTGCGGAAAAAGCCACCCGCAGCCAACCCTCTGCCCATCGACCTGCTGCGCACCCGGCGCCGGGGGCGATGACAGGCCCGCGGCCGTCACGCCGGGTCCGAAGCCGCCGTCAGTTCCCCAAAGCCTCCCTCAATCAGCCGGGCCAACGCTTCTACCGCCGCTTCTGCATCGGGACCGTTGGCTCGCAAAGTGAGTGTGGTACCGTTTCCCGCGCCAAGCGTCAACAAGTCGAGAATACTTTTCCCGTTAACCACCTCGTTCCCTTTAACGATCTCGATCTGGCTCTGAAAGGTCGTCGCCAGCTTGACGAACAGATGCGCAGGACGGGCGTGAAACCCTTGGGGATTAACGACCGTGACCTGCCGAGTGCTCATCATGGCTGCCAGTGCGGCGTCTTGCTGGTGCCGTCCGCCAGACCAGCGGCGGGGAGTCCAAAGACAGCGTTGCAAGCCCAGGAGCCGGACCGCCGCAGCAAGACACAGTCCCTCGTTTCAACGGCCAACCCGCGGCTTACGAGACGAACTGGTTGTTGTCGGCTTCCTCCAGAAGCTGCTGGATGTCCTGCGGCGTGCGCGCCTGCTTGAGAAAGCGGCAAAACGTCTCGTCGCGAAGCTGACGCGAGATGTTTTCCAACGCCCGCAGGTGGTCTCCCGGGCGATCGGGCGGCGAAATCAGCAGAAACAGCAAATGGACCTTATCGCCGTCCAGGCTATTGAAGTCCACCCCTTCCACGCTCACGCCCACGGTCCCCACCAGACGCTCGACGCCCGGGTGTTTCGTGTGCGGAACCGCAACGCCCCGTCCAATCCCCGTACTCCCCAGCTCCTCCCGCTTCAGGATCGCTGCCACGATGCTCTCGACATCGTCCGGCGAAATGGCCCCGGCTTGTGCCAGCGATTCCACCATCTCCCGAATGACCTCGGGCTTGTCTTCCGCAGCCAGATCGGCCTTAATCGATGCCACATTGATGAAATCTGCGAATTTCATATCTACTTCCCCTCGGCGGCCAGACTAAATCAACCCCCATCTAGAGGGCATCCAGCGGCTCGCCACGTTCATAAACTGGTCGGCGGCAAAGGTGGTTCGACATGCTTATGCCCCGTCGCACGGTGCTCCTTCAAACGTTCCTTGAACCGCCGCAACTGGTTTTCCAGCTTGTCGATGGCGCCATCCAGCGCCGCCATCAGCGTGTCGGCCTCCTCGACCGCGACGAATTCGTCGTGGTGCTCCGCGCGAACACAAATCTCCACACCGGGGCGGTCCAGATGCTCCAGGTCCACGGTGACCGAAATCGCCGTCATCCGATCGAAAAATCGACGCAATCCCTCGACTTTCGACAGTATCTTCTCCTGGGTGGCAGGGCTGAGGTCTCCGTGCCGGGCCGAGATTGTCGTCTGCACTAGCTTGCTCTCCCGAAGGTCGGTCACACCGCGGTAGCGCTCGGCGCGATCCAAGCGGAAACTGATTATTTTATCTCGCAGCACTTGACAAATGAATCCCTCTCCGCCGCCAAGGGGGACGTTTCGCAAGGGGCAACGACGAACCGTCTGCTGGGCGCGGAGCGCTGGACAGAGGTAGTCTAACCAATCGCTCTCCTCGTGGTAAGGGCGCAACTCACTGGCGCCCCACAGCAGGCGGAATTCCGCAAGTGTTTGCTGCAAAATAAGTTGCGCTCATTCTTGTGGAAAGTCGCCATGCCAGGCCGCCGTCCGGGGCAGCGCGACGCGCATCCCCGGCGACAAGCCCTAGAGCCTCTCCCGAAAAGCTCCACTGCCCGCAAGACTCCCTTGGGATTGCCCGGCTAAAGAGGCTACAGCTCGGCCCGGCTATCATTCCTTCTCGGGAGATTTTATCTTGACCAGCGAAGAGCCTTCGTCGTTCCGATGTACCAATCTTCAAAAGCCATTTCGCAGCAGCCTTTTTAGGCGGGGAGCCCGAGTCGGGCCGTCCGCTGGATACCGCCGAGAAACTCCGTACCCGTGCGAGCCATGACAGGATCCCATCCTTTGCCAGGCCCACAACCTACCGGCGGGCGTACCGCTGATGGCGTCGATCGGCCAACCCCGGTGCCGTACCAGGCCGATCCACTCGCCGCTTCGACTCCAGTGCCCACTTCCGCGGGCGCCAGTCCGCCCGCTTCCGAGCCCGTTTCCTTAAGCCGATTGGAGGCGATGGCGCGCGGGGAGACGGTCCAGGCGGTGATCCATCGGCAGGTGTATCAGGAGCGGCCCGTTTTGGAGGTGGAGCAGTTCTCGCTGTGGTATGGCACTAAGCAGGTGCTGTTCGACCTGACATTTCCGATTCCCGAAGGACGAGTGACCGCCATCATCGGGCCGTCAGGCTGTGGGAAGTCGACGTTTTTGCGGTGCGTCAACCGGATGAACGACCTGGTGGACGGGGTGCGGACCCGCGGCGACATCCGGCTGTACGGCGACTCGATCTACGGGTCGGGCGTGGACGTGATTGCGCTGCGGAAACGGATGGGCATGGTGTTTCAGAAGCCCAATCCGTTTCCCATGAGCATTTTCGACAATGTGGTGTACCCGCTGAAGATCGATGGCCAGCGGAACCGCCGGCATTTGCAGAGCGTGTGCGAGCAGAGCCTGCGGGCGGCGGCGCTGTGGGACGAAGTGTGTGACCGGCTGGGGGAGATCGCGACGGGGCTCTCCGGCGGACAGCAGCAGCGGCTGTGCATCGCGCGGGCGATTGCGGGCGGTCCGGAGCTGTTGCTGCTGGACGAGCCGTGCTCGGCCCTGGACCCGATCGCCACCGGGAAGATCGAGGACCTGATCCGGGAACTGCGGGGCGATTTTTCGATCCTGATCGTAACGCACAACATGCAGCAGGCCTCGCGGGTCAGCGATTACACGGCGTTCCTGTATCTGGGGCACTTGATCGAGTATGGGCCGACCAGCGAGATCTTCACCCGCCCCAAACGCCGCGAAACGGAAGCGTACGTCACCGGGCGGTTCGGCTGAAGCCGCCAGCTCCAGGGCCACGCGCGGTGCGCTAGCGGCGTGGCCGGACCCGTCGTACAATCGCCGCTGGGTCGTGCGTGTTCCCTGCGGTGTGCTGCGGCGGTGGGCCGCGGCGAATTACCATACCGGTGCGCGACGTGGCCATGAACAACTTGCTGCGAATCGGGATCGGCTGGATCGTGCTCAGCCAGGCGGTGGCAGGCCTTTGGGCGGAGATCATGGCGGCCGAGCGCCCCAATTTCTTGTTCATCTACACCGACGACCAGCGGTGGGACGCACTAGGAGTGGTGCAGCGGGAACAGGGGGACAAGGGGCGTTTCCCTTGGCTGCAAACGCCGCACCTGGACCGTCTGGCGGCCGAGGGAGTGCGCTTCCGCAATGCCTTCGTCGTGCACTCGCTGTGCACGCCGAGCCGCTCGGCGTTCTTGACCGGGCAGTATGGGCACCTCAACGGTGTGATCAACAATCGCACGCCGTTCCCCCGCGAAAACCTCCCGCACACCTGGTCGCAACTGCTGAAGCAGGCCGGCTATGTGACCGGGTACGTAGGCAAGTTCCATCACGGGCAGCAGAGCGGGCCGCGTCCCGGCTTCGAACATTCGGCCAGCTTCCTGGGCCAGGGACGCTATATGGATTGCCCGTTCGAGGTGAACGGCCAGATCACGCCGACGCAGGGCTGGGTGGACGACGTCTCGACCGATTATGCCCTGGGCTTTCTGACGGCCCACCGCGACAAGCCATTCGCCCTGGTGGTCGGTTACAAGTCGGCCCACGGCCCGTTCGAGCCGCCCCCCCGGCTGGCCGACAAATACGCCGGCCAGCAGCCGCGTCCCGTGCCCAACCTGAATGTGCCGGCCGTGTATGCAGGTAAGTTCCGCCCGGCCTCGAAAACCCAGGACGCCCCCAAAAAGAAGAAGGCCGCCCAGGCCGCCGGCCGCCCGATGCTGCAAGGCTACTTCGGCTGCCTGGCCGGCGTCGATGAGAACGTGGGCCGGCTGCTGGCGCGTCTGGAGGAGTTGCAGCTTGCCGACAGCACGGTGGTGATCTTCACCAGTGACAACGGCTTTTATCTGGGAGAGCACGGCCTGGGCGACAAACGCTCCGCGTATGAGGAGTCGATCCGCATTCCGCTGCTCGTCCGCTATCCGCGTCTGGGTCAGGCCGCACGAGGCAAGGTGGTCGACGCCCTGGCGCTGAACATCGACCTGGCTCCGACGCTGCTCGACCTGGCCGGGCTGCCGATCCCGCCGTCGATGCAAGGGAGGAGCTGGCGGCCGCTGCTGACCGGTGCAACCCCCAGCGACTGGCGCACCGCTTTCTTCTACGAGTATTTCTACGAACGTCCCTTTGCGGTGCCGACCGTGCTGGCGGTGCGCACCACGACGGCGAAACTGATCCGCTACCCGGGGCATGACGACTGGACCGAACTGTTCGACTTGACCCGCGACCCGTACGAGACGCGGAACTTGATCGCCGACCCGGCCGCCCGCGACTTGCGCCACGAGATGGAGGCCGAGTTCGACCGGCAGTCCAAGCTGGTTGAGTTCCGCACGCCGCCGACGGCCGATCTCCCGCCCGACGCGTCCGCGACGCCGTGAGCGGTCCGCGGCCTTGGGCGAAGGCTCGCACGCGCTCGGTCGGTGCACGCCCCAAACACCATCCTCCGCTCATTTTCCAAGGAACCTGACATGAACGGGGTCGCACTTCGATCCGCCCTCGCGGGCCTGGTGCTGGCGACGTGGGCCGCACAGACCTGGGGGCAAGAGCCGCCCGCCAAAGCGTCCCGTCCGCCGAACATCGTCTATTTCATCATCGACGAACTGGGCTACTACGAACTGTCGTGCATGGGACACCCCGAGCACCGCACGCCGCACATCGACCAGCTCGCGGCGGAAGGGGTACGCATGACGCAGTGTCTGGCGGGCGGACCAGTCTGTGCCCCCACGCGCTGTGCGCTGTTAACCGGCAAGCATGCCGGCCACATGACGATCCGTGCCAATGGTGGCTTCGATCCGCTCCGGGAAGGAGAGGTCACGCTGGGGACGGTGTTCCAGCGCGCCGGCTACGCGACGGGCGGTTTCGGAAAGTGGGGCAACGGGGCACGGGGCACCTCCGGCGTTCCCGAGAAGCACGGTTTCGACATCTTCTTCGGCTACTACGACCAGGTCCACGCCCACACGTTTTTCCCCAAGTATCTGATCCGCAACAGCCAGGAAGTGCCGCTGCCGGGCAACACGGGCGATCCGCAGCAGGGGCAGACGTTCAGCCAGTACTTGATTTTCGAGGAGTCGTGCCAGTTCATCCGGCAGAACAAGGACCGGCCGTTTTTCGCCTACCTTTGCTGGACCCCGCCGCATGGCCGATGGGGCATCCCCGAGGACGACCCCTCCTGGCAGCTCTATAAAGACAAACCCTGGTCCCGCGACGCGCGCATCTACGCGGCGATGGTCCACCTGGTGGACCGGCAGGTAGGGCAGATCCGTCAGCTTTTGCGAGAGCTGGGGCTTCAGGAGCAGACGATCATCGTCCTTTCCGGCGACAACGGGGCAGCACGCTACTTCCCCGATGCCCAGCATCCCGATGGGATTTTCAGCCCCAACGTCGATCCCCGCACCGGCGTGCGCTTCCGTGGATTCAAAGGCGAGCTGTACGAGGGCGGGCTGCGGGTGCCGTATCTGGTCTACTGGCCTGGCAAGATCGCCGGCGGGCGGGTCAGCGATCACTTGTGCTATTTCCCCGATGTGATGCCCACACTCTGCGAGCTGACCGGTGTCGCATGCCCGACCGATATCGACGGGCTGTCGTTTGCTCCGGTGCTCCTGGGTGAAGCAGTCGCTGGCCGGAAACAGCCCCAGCACGAATACCTCTACTGGGAGCACCGCAACCAGGTGGCCATCCGCCAGGGGCCTTGGAAAGCGATCCTTCCCGCTCAGGGCGCGGCGTGGGAGCTGTACCATCTGGACCATGACATTTCCGAAACGCGGAACCTGGCCCAGGAACATCCCGACGTGCTCGCCCGCCTGCAAGCCCTGGCCCAGGCCGCCCGCACACCGCCCCAAAGCGGCGAAATCTATGATCGGGCGCTAGTCGAGAAAGACCGCAACTACTTCGAAGGCCAGACGACCGGGAAAGCGAAAGCTGGCAAAAAGAACAAGGCGAAAGCTGCCGCTCCTTAAATGAAAGCTGGCGGCCAGGCTTGACGAGACGTCGTTGCGGCGGTCCGCCCCTGGGCCGACGGCGTCCGACCACCCTCGAGGAGGTGCCCGCGTGGAATCACACGTCGCCCCACCAGTTCGTCGCGCTGCAAGACGTCTGCCGACGCTTCTCTTCGCGTGGCTGCTGATCGCTCTGGGTGCCGCGTGCTCGGGGCAGGAGCCGGCCGCAAACGGCCTTTCGGCCGCTCGCTGGGTCGAAACAGCCCGACTACCAGCTCCCGAAGCCTTTCAGGCCGCCGCCGCCGATGAGCGGTTCGTCTACGCGATCAGCAGCCGGCAGATCGCACGCTACGAACGGTCCACCGGGCGTCGCGTGGACGTGAGCACCCCGCCGGCGGAGCATCTCAACAGCGGCTTCTTCCATCAAGGGCGGCTGCTGTGCGCGCATTCCAACTACCCTCGCACGCCCGAGCAGAGCCAGATCAAAGTGCTCGACCCAGCCACGATGCGGCTGGAGACCTTCCGCGATCTGGGCGATTACGGCGGCAGCTTGACCTGGGTCGTGTGGCACGAGGGGCATTGGTGGTGCAACTTCGCACGCTACGGCGAGCGAAAAGCCGAGACGTTCCTCGTACAGTTCGACCCGCAATGGCACGAAGTGGCCCGCTGGTCCTATCCTCCCGCCGTCCTCGAGCATCTGGGACGCTACAGCATCTCCGGCGGCCTGTGGCGCGATGGCGAACTGTGCGTCACCGGTCACGATGACCGGCTGCTGTTCTGCCTGCGACCCGGCCAGGCCGGCCAGCTCGAACTCCTCCGCACCGAAGCGATTCCGTTTACCGGTCAAGGAATCGCGTCCGATCCGCTGACGGGCGGCCTGGTCGGAATCGACCGCCCCGCCCGAGCGGTCGTCTTTGCCCGCCGGGTCGCTGAAGAGTCGCCACGTCGCATACGAGTTCGTGTAATGACTTACAACATCCACCACGGAGAGGGGGTTGATGGCCGCCTCGACCTGGAACGCATCGCCCAGGTCATCCAGAAGGCCGAGCCAGATCTGGTCGCCTTGCAAGAGGTCGATTGGCTTGCGCAGCGGACCGGTCGCGTCGATCAGCCGGCCGAGCTGGCGCGCCTCACGGCAATGACGGTGGCCTTCGGGCCGAATATCCCGTTTCAAGGTGGAAAATATGGAAATGCTGTGCTGAGCCGCTGGCCAATCTTGCGGCAACAGAACCATTTACTACCACGGCTGAACGAGGGGGAGCAGCGCGGGGTTCTGGACGTTGAGATTCAGCTTCCAAGCGGGGACACTTTGCGGCTGATGGCGACGCATCTGGATCACCGCCCCGCAGAAGAGGAGCGGCTGGCCTCCGCTCGACGGATCAACGAACTCGTTGCAACCACGCCCGAGCGGCCCGCCATTCTGGCGGGGGACTTGAACGCCGTTCCCGAAAGCAATGTGATGAAAGAACTTACGTCGCACTGGCAGCGGGCCAATGTCGCAGCAGCGCCGACGTTTCCCGCCGAGCAGCCCACCCGGCAGATCGACTATGTGCTGCTCCGGCCAGCCCACCGCTGGCGGGTGGTCGAGGTCCGAGTGATTCAGGAGCGTCTGGCGTCGGACCATCGGCCGCTACTAGCCACCCTGGAGCTGCTGCCGGAGCCGGCAACCCCGATGCGTTGAGCGAGGGGCGACCGGGCCTTTGGTCGGTCGCCCGCAAATTGCAGTATTAAAGGCGGCGGGGTAGCCCTACGGTCGTGGAGGCGACGACTTGGGGCCGGACTGTGCAGCGAAGCGGCCGGCCTTCTCCGGTGCGGGCGTCGACCCTATGCTAGATCGTTTTGGGACGGAACACAGGTTGCTTCATGCCTCTGATCGTTCAGAAATTCGGTGGTTCGAGTGTGGCGACCCCTGAGCGGATCCTCCGCGCGGCTCGTCGGGCGATCCGCGCCCAGCAGGAGGGGAATCAGGTGGTGATGGTCGTCAGCGCCATGGGAGATACGACGGACGAGCTTTTGGAGCTGGCCGCCAAGATCACGGACCGCCCGCCGGCCCGCGAAATGGACATGCTGCTGTCCACGGGGGAGCAGGTCAGCGTGGCGCTGATGGCGATGGCCATCCATTCGCTGGGGCATAAGGCGGTCAGCCTGACCGGCGCGCAGATCGGGGTCAAGACGGACAACAGCTTCCGCAAGGCCCGCATCAAATCGATCGAGACGACGCGTCTGCGTCGGCTGCTGGACGAGGGGAACATCGTGATCGCCGCCGGCTTCCAGGGGATCGATGACGACTTCAACATCACCACGCTGGGCCGCGGCGGCAGCGACACGACGGCCGTGGCGCTGGCGGCCGTGCTCCGCGCCGACGCCTGCGAGATCTACACCGATGTCGATGGCGTCTATACGACCGACCCGCGGATCGTGCCGGAAGCCCGCCGCGTGAGCCGGATCAGCTACGACGAGATGCTGGAGCTGGCCAGCCTGGGAGCGGGCGTGATGCACAGCCGCAGCATCGAGTTCGGTAAGAAATTTCAGGTGCCGATCCATGTGCGTTCCAGCTTCACAGACGAGCCTGGGACGATGATCACCGAGGAGCCGGAGCGGATCGACGTTCCCGTGAGCGGCGCGGCGATCACCCGCGACGAGGCGCGTCTCACGGTGCACGGCGTGCCGGACCGGCCAGGCACGAGCCTGGAAATCTTTGCGCCTCTGGCGGCCCGCAACATTTCGGTCGACATGATCGTGCAGAATGTCGGTGAGTCGGGCCGGGCTGACATTTCGTTCACCGTCCCGCGCAGCGAGCTGGACCTGGCCCTGGAAGCGGTGCACGAGGCGGCTCCCCGCGTCTCCGCGGAAAAGATCAGCCATGATGACCGCGTGGCGAAAGTCTCCGTGGTGGGTCTGGGCATGGCCCGGCAGACCGGCGTGGCGCAGAAGATGTTCCGCGCACTGGCCGATGCCGGTATCAACATCCAGATGATCACCACCAGCGAAATCAAGATCTCGGTGCTGGTGGATCGCGAGCGCGCGGCCGAGGCGCTGCGGATCGTGCACCATGCGTTCGAGCTCGACCGCCTGCCGCCGGCCACGCGCCCCGAGGGACCGGAGGCAGCCATCGCCCGCCGCGGCGTCGCTGTCGCGGGCAACGGTTCCTCCGCCATGGCCGCCACCGTCGTCGATCGCTTGCAAAGCATGCACATGGAGGAGCTGACGATCGACGACATCACGCTGGATAGCTCCCAGGCGCGGGTCACGATCAGCGGCTTGCCCGACCGGCCGGGGATCGCCGCCCGCGTGTTCGAGGAGATCGCCGCGGCCGGCATCTTCGTCGACATGATCGTGCAGAGCCATCCGTCCAGCGCCGGCAGCGCCTCGCTAAGCTTCACGATGCCGCAGCCGCAGCTTGCCCGGAGCCTGGAGGCGGCACGGCAGGTCGCCGAGGCACTGGGGTGCCGGAACGTGACATCCAGCCCCCGGATCGCCAAGCTCTCCGTCAGCGGCGTCGGGCTGCGCACGCACGTGGGCGTGGCGATCCGCATGTTCAAGGCCCTGGCCTCCGCTGGCATCAACGTCGAAATGATCAACACCAGCGAAGTGCGCGTGAATGTGGTGGTCGACGCGGAGCAAGGCCAGCGCGGCCTGGCCCAGCTCCAGACGGCGTTTGCCGACGTGCTCCGCTGATCTTCCCATCCAGGTCCGAATCCTCTTCTCCGCACACGAGGGAGACGGGCGTTGACGCCGATCGCACCGCCAGAGCGGTGCGGGATGCCGCAGAGCGGTGCAGGCTGCCGCCGGATGGACACTCTCTCGCCGCAGGCAAAACGGTCGTACCAGAGGGGATCGAACGCCTCTGGCGGCGTATCACGTGTTCTTGAGCTGACGCGAAAACCTAAGGCGGATGGGGTGGGATTCGAACCCACGGTGGTCTTGCGACCACGCCAGTTTTCAAGACTGGTGCCTTAAACCACTCGGCCACCCATCCACGAACCACCGCCCTGCCAGCGCCGTGAAAGTCTCGAGCTGCTGCGGCACCTCGAAAACGTGCGACCTGCGACCGAGGCAGGTTCTCCCGTCAGCGACGGCGCCCCCGACAGCGGGCTTTCGCCGCTTCAAAGCCGCTTCGACAGGGACACATCACGTGATTGTACCACGCGTCGCTCTGCAGGGAACCGAGAACGCCCTAGGCGCCAGCCGTCCCGGGTGAGAACCGATCACGCGGACGCCCCATGACCGGTGCGCTCCGCAAGACAAACGCAAAGGACAACGGCTGCGACGAGAAGGTGCCCTACCGCGCAAGTCCCTACCCGGCACGACATAGTGGGCGGTTTGGCGGTCGTGTTCTCGGGCAGCACATGGTCATGCGCCATGGGCGATCGAGCATCGCAGTCCTGGCATCGCAAGGCCGACCGATGGCGACTCCTCATTCTGCCCAGTCCAAGCCGGTCTCGCGTTTGACCCGCTGCTCGTAGTTCCCGAGCAAGCCGCCGATGACATCCCATCGGTCCGCCCGGCGCACCTCGACATCTCCTTGCCGGTTCACCCGGACGATCGTCTCGTCTGTGACGCCACTGGCGGCCAGTTCTTCCGGGCGCAGCTCGTCGTCAGCAATGATCCGTTTCAGCGTCTTCCCCGTCATTTCGATGAACTGCATAGGCGAACCGCTCCTGCCACTTGCCTGCTTTGCGACTTTTCGGCGGCCCTCGGGAGTGTAGGAAAGAGCTGGCCGGCAAGTCCAGCCTGGAACCATGAAGTCCAGCCCGGCAGCGACATCATGAAGCGCCCCACGGAGGCCAAATGCTCGAAGATTGGTCTGCCAGCACGGCAAACCCTGTTGTTTTCCCAGCCGAAGTCGCAGTGGAGGGGAACTTTCCACGAGGTTCCGGCCCCTAGGACAGATAAGACGCCGCCTCAAGCGGTGTTAGCGGCCGTCACCTCGGCGCATCGTCTTGCCCGAACGATGGCGGCGGAATGTTCCTGAAGAGAACTCTTCTTCCTCCCCTGAAGGAATGCCAAAATCAAGAAGTTCGAGAGTGCTGCGACGAATCACGCGACCAGCGCCGTTTGTTTCGGTGGCCCAGTGGGCCGCCACCCCGCCAGGAACGTCCACGCAGTGAATCTCGAAAGTCGTCTTCGATCCTCGTGGAAGGAATTGGGTGGTCTTGATCAGGCTGGCAGACTTCAACTCTCCCCCAATCCGAAAGGGAAGGTCAAGGGCGACCACTTCGATTAGGGCTGTGCGGCGTTTCTCTTCGCTCTGTCCGTTCTCCAGGGTGGACTCGCGCCGCAGGACGAACGGCGGAACCTGGTCGGCCAGATGCAGGGTATGGATCAACTTTCCCCCCTCGCCGGCCAGCACGACCTGCCGTACCTGGCAGTTGACCGTTCGTCCGTCGATCGTCAAAGGGGCGTCGGGCAACCTCCGAACATTGACCGCTTGCGGTGGCGTTTCTCCGTAAAATCCGTGCCGGGTCACCTGAGGCAGGCCAGTGATCCAGCGGGATGCAACTTCCACCGTGACTTCCGTCTGCAGCGTATAACTTTCCGGTCCTACGGCGGTGAGCGTTGTCCGGGTATCGGTAATGCTCTCGCTAAGAACCTGCCCCCTCTCGTCCAGGGACTGACTGATCGTGCGGACTCGCTTCCACGAGCCGACCGGAAAACGCCCCCAAGGATGCAGCTCTCGCGGGAACGTGGCTTCTTGCGCCGACGCCGCCCAGCAAAACGTGCCGACCAACACCAGGCCCATCCACCCGCGCATGAAACGCTGCTGCCCTGTCACGCCGGTCGTCTCCGATTGCCTACTCCAATGCTCACCTCCTTGTGGTCATCCCGCAGTACCATGCTCCTCCGCGCCAGCCGCCTTCAGGGGCGAGCGTCTCTTGCTAAGAAAAAAAGTCTAACCGATTTCCGTTGGCTGCGGGACTAGGGATCGAGAATCAGGGGGTGCGGACCAGAGCCGGCCGCGGTATCTTCGAGACGCTTAGCCGGAGCCTGGCTCATCCGACCTTTTTTCTATCCACACCGTGCGAAAAGCATTTACCAAAGCCACATCATCGCGGGGTAGAATGCTCCGCAAGTCAAGCAAAAGACACTGGTCTTTCACTTTTCCAATGATGCTTGGTGTTGCTCGAAGGAGCAGCGACTGAATCTCCTCGGCCGATCGCTCTTTGGCCCTCACCGCCAAACAGTACGTGGGCCGTTGATGGGACGGCAGCCCCACTCCGCTGAGGTCGGACTGGTCGGCCACGGCGCTCACCTCCACTTTGCCCTCGATGACCATCTGAGGGGCAAGTCGTTCGGCACGCTGACGGAGGTTTTCCAGCGGTGCGGCGGCTAAAGCAAGAAGCGGAACTGCCAACTCGGTTTGTTCAGGATCTTCGTACAGCCGCAGCGTTTCGTTCATGGCGGCCACGGTGAGGGGGTCAGCTCTGGCAACGTCAAAAAGAGGATGCCGCTGCAAAGCGTCGATCAGCTCCGCCTGGCCGACGATCAGCCCGCAGGGCGGTCCTCCGATCCAGCCGTGGCCGGCCGCAAGTACCAGGTCAGCTCCCATCGCCACGATGGCACCGATCTGCGGAACGCCGCGGATTCCAAGCCGATCGAGGTCTGTCAGCGACGCCCCGCCTAGCTCGACCCACAAAGGCACACGGTGGCGGCGGGCCAGGTCGCGGAGCGACTCCAGCCGGACATCGGCTGTCCACCCCGTCTGCATGCAAACCCAATTTTCCAGAAAAAAGATGGCCGCGGGCTGCTGCCCCAAGACGCGCTCATAATCTTCCAGACGCACGCAGTTCACAGAGCCGACCTCGAGGAGGGGGGTGCGTGCGGCTTGGGCAATGGTGGCCAAGGCCGTCTGGCCTGGGCGCTCGACAAGGTGTTTGCGGGCAACCGCAACCGGGTGACGATCCGCCAGTGCTGCAAGGAGCAGCCAGAGTGCAGCCGTGGGATGGTGCACGAGCAGGGCCGCGTCGGCACGGGCGAGGCGTGCCATCCGCTGCTGCGCCTGGGCGTAGAGCGAAGGGAGCGGTCCGCGATGGGGAGCGAATGCCGGCGGGTCCAAGGTAGAAGCGATGTCGAGCGTGGTCCAACCGCGTCCCAGGTTCTGGACGGCCTGGAGGGCGGCGTCAGGCAAGGGAGGCAAGCCCAGACGGGGGTCGAGCAAGGCTCCGGTGGCGTTGATGGCTGGCTGCTCGGCGGTCGGATGGGCGGCTTGGAACCAATCCGCAACCCGTTGGGCAAGCTCGGAGGGGTTGGGGATGGGCACTTGGGAG